>Ga0137409_10001124_pt1 | contig 28894 bp, 18 predicted proteins | sample CZODoug1_16funga_FD_122059 | JGI IMG/M metagenome (GOLD analysis project Ga0137409, IMG submission 122059) | Vadose zone soil fungal communities from Angelo Coast Range Reserve, California, USA - CZODoug1_16fungal (Hybrid Assembly) | ecosystem: Environmental > Terrestrial > Soil > Vadose zone...
TCCGCACCGGCGTCTCGCGGGGGTATGCGGCCGGGTCGACGTGCACGACGCTCCGCTCAACGGCGCCAAACGCCGCACCCGCGGTTGCCGGCGCTCCGCCAAGGCCGGTGGCGAGACGCGCCCGGAGACGGTGGTACAAGTTCCGATTGTCGATCTCGAGAGTCACCCGAACGAGCGGGCTATCGGCGAACAGTTGGACGAGCAGGCGCGCGTCGATCCCGCGCAGCATTTCCCAACGCGCTTCGAGGGCGCCGACCAACGGACCGCCCGCCAGACGCCGCACCGTGATCGGACCGCGACTCGGCGTGATGCGGTCGCGCGCCGGCGGGCAGTACGTGTACGAGTCACCCGCGTCGCCCGCGTCTTCGAGGCGGAGCAGGTCGCCATAGCGCTCGTTGCGCCGGCGATCGATGAGCGACAGCGCGCCGTTCGGCTCGAGCACCACCGTGACGAACCGATTCTCGAGCATGCGTCCGCGCACGCGCACGTCTTCACTCCGAGGAAGCGGCACCGGCGGGCCGGCGGTCAGCGCGTCGAGCCCAAGGCCCGGCACGGGCGAGGCGCGGAACGCGATCCGCACCTGATCGACCTCATCCTGATCCGGGTAATGACGCGCGGCGTCCGTTCGCTCCTGGGTGACCCGCCGGCCGAGAATCTGGACCGGGATCGCTCGCCCGTCCGGTCCCTGGAGTGCGAACGGCCGGTAACCCGGACCCTGCCGTGGCAGCCTGCCCTCTGTCGGGGGGCCCACCAACACGTCGCGACGAAATAGCGTGACATCGGCGACCGTGACGCCCCCGCGTGCACGTGGTGCGGGATTCCACAACAGCAGCTTCGGCTCATTGCCGTCTGCGCGCTCGCGCTGAACGTCCGGGTCATGCCCCGCGAGATCCATGATCGCGCCGCGCGTCAGCTCAGCGGCGTACGCGGCCACTTGGGTGAGGCGATGCTCGGCCGCGGACGCGACGGCGTCGGCGGTACATCCCGCGATCGTGTCGTGAAACTGCGTGCGTACGAGCGTGCGCCACGCGGTCTCGAGGATAGGCCGTCGATCGCGGCTTCCGGCAAGCCGGGCCAACGCCACGAGCGGCTCCGCCAGGCGCTCCAACCACAGCTCCACTTGCCCGTGCCGCCGCTTGAGCGGCGCGCGCGTGCCATGCACGCCCTGCAACGTCCAGGTGTAACCATATGACCAGCGCAGCTCGCCGGCCAACGGTTTTGCCGCCGTGCTCTCGGCGGTTTGGAAGAATTCGTCCAAACGAGAAATGCGGAACGAACTCGCGGGCTCAAGATCGGCCAACAGATCCCGGAGGCGGGCGAGCGTGGGATGCGGCGCATGATGATCGGCGCCGATGAACAGCGGGATGTGTTTGCCGGCGGCGCGCTGCACGAGTGTGGCGCGCACCTGCGTCCAGATGTCGGGCAGGCGCGCTCCGGCGCCGGGTAGGCCGGCACCGATCTCGTACCCGTCGGGTGGGAGATGCCAGAGCAGGATGTCCCGGCCGTCGGGCCCGCGCCAGCGGAAGAAATCGCGTTCCTGTCCAGGCTCGCCCCCCAGACCGCGCCACAGGACGCCGTATTTCAGACCGAACTCGCGCGCAAGCGTCGGGAGAACCGCGGGGTGGCCAAACGCATCGGGAGAGTACAGCACGTCGAGGCGTCCGCCGAGGCGTTCCGCGTCGGCGGTGCCGAGCAGGAGATTGCGGATGAGTGACTCCCCCGACGGGATCAGCTCGTCGGCCAGCACGTACCACGGACCGACCTGCAGGCGGCCCGTCTTCACGAGCGCCTTGAGGTCGTTCTCGCGCTCGGGGCGGACACCCAGGTAGTCCTCAAGCAACACTGTCTGCCCGTCCAGCAAGAACGTGCGAAAACATGGGTCGGCTTGAAGCCGCTCGATCAGATCGTCAAGCATCGGGACGAGCCGGGCTTGAAACGTCGCGCGCGGGAGGTACCACTCCCGGTCCCAGTGAGTATGGGCGATGAGGTGGAAGATCAGACCGCTCATGCGCGCTTAAGGTAGGGGATGACCGAAAAATCGGCGACAAGTAATGAAGATGCCGCGACGGTCGACGCGGTAACGCTCTCGATTTTCAGCGTTTGACGCTGATCGCTTACAATGTTGCGGATTCGCTGCGGCGTGCGCTATGCGGTGCCGGCCGACGACCCGTCCGCTGTGCGGTGGTGGGCGCCCCGGCATTCGGCATGTGACTTGCTGCCTCTTTCCACTCCGTCACAGACCAGTCACGAATCCATTTCGATTTGGTCTCAAATCCGCGCTTGGAGCGATCACCGTGCGACCGATCCGAGTAGCTTCGCTCGCCGTTGGTGCAGCAGCCGGGCATCGCGCGAGCGATCGTCTTTCGGCTCCCGCTTCCATTATTAAGCCCGCAGGACGGCCATGCGTCCACGGCAAGTTTCTCTTCGTCGGCGACGAGAAGCTCTACATCCGCGGCGTGACCTACGGAACGTTCCGACCGCGGGCGGACGGAACCGAGGTACCCGAGCCCGACGTAGTCGAGCGGGATTTCGCCGCGATGGCCGCGAATGGCTTCAACGCCGTCCGCCTCTATTCCGTGCCGCCCGTCTGGCTCCTGGACGCAGCACAGCGTCATGGCCTGCGCGTCATGATCGGCCTCCCGGTGGAGCGTTACATCGGGTTCCTCGCAGAAAAGAAGAAGGCTCCCGACATCGAGGAGGTCGTACGCGTCGGCGTCCGCGCCTCAGCCGGCCATCCAGCCGTCCTCTGCTACGCCGTGGGCAACGAGATTCCCGCCTCGCTGGCGCGCTGGTTCGGCGCGACGCGGGTCGAGCGCTACCTGGAGCGGCTGTATTGCGCCGCGAAGGACGAGGCTCCCGACAGCCTGGTCACATATGTCAACTATCCGTCCACCGAATACCTGCGGCTCGAGTTCTTGGATTTCGCCTGCTACAACGTGTACCTCGAATCGCAGGATCGTCTCAAAGCATATCTGGCGCGTCTGCAAACGCTCGCCGGCGAGCGCCCGCTCGTGATGAGCGAAATCGGTCTCGACAGCCGGCGCAATGGCGAGGATGTCCAGGCGCGGATGCTCGATTGGCAGGTCCGCACCGCTTTCGCCGCCGGCTGCGCGGGGGCGTTCGCATACGCGTGGACCGACGAATGGCACCGGTCCGGCGCGGACGTGGACGACTGGGATTTTGGACTCACTCGTCGCGATCGGGATCCGAAGCCCGCACTCCGTACCGTCCGCGAGGCCTTCACGGAAGCGCCGTTCGCTCCGGTGCTACGCTGGCCGCGCGTGTCCGTGGTCGTGTGCAGTTACAACGGGGCTCGCACCATCCAGGACACGCTCGACGGGTTGCGCCGGCTCGACTACCCCGACTTCGAGATCATCGTCGTCGACGACGGCTCGCGCGACGAGACGGCCACCATAGCGCGCCAGTACGACTGCCAGGTGATCCAGACCCCCAATCGGGGACTGGCGCGCGCCCGCAACGCGGGGTTGGCCGCGGCAACCGGGGACATTGTGGCGTACATCGACGACGACGCCTACCCCGACCCGCAGTGGTTGCGATATCTCGCGGCCACCTTGATGAGCACTTCGCACGCGGGCGTGGGCGGGCCGAACATCGCACCACCGGGCGACGGGCTGATCGCCGACTGCGTCGCACGCGCGCCCGGCGGACCCGTGCACGTCCTCCTGAGCGATCGCGAGGCCGAGCACATCCCCGGCTGCAACATGGCATTCCGCAGGGAGTGTCTGGAAGCGATCAGAGGATTCGATCCGCAATTCCGCGCCGCCGGTGACGACGTGGACGTGTGCTGGCAGTTACAGGAGCGCGGCTGGACACTCGGCTTCCATCCCACCGCGCTCGTGTGGCACCACCGCCGGAACTCAGTGCGCACCTATTGGAAACAGCAGATCGGCTATGGCCGGGCCGAGGCCATGCTCGAGCGGAAATGGCCCGAGAAATACAACGGGCCGGGGCATGTCCGCTGGGCGGGCCGCATCTACGGCCTAGGATTCAGTCCGTTCCTCGGTTGGCGGCGCCGGCGCATCTACCATGGCGTCTGGGGCGGCGCGCCCTTCCAGTCGCTATACGAGCCCGCGTCGAGCCTGCTTGGTTTTTTGCCGCAGATGCCCGAGTGGCACCTGCTGACGGCGACCCTCGCGGTGCTCGCCGGCACCAGTCTGGTGTACCACCCGTTCGCGCCGGCGGTGCCGCTATTCCTCGGCGCGCTCGTGCTGCCCATCGCCCACGCCTGCGCCGTCGCGTTTCGCACGCCATTCCCGCAGGGATCGAGCCGCGTCGCGTGCCTGACCCGCCGACTGCTCACCGCCGCGTTGCACGTCGTGCAGCCCATAGCGCGCTTGCGCGGGCGTCTCCAGGAGGGGCTCACACCCTGGCGCCGACGCGCCACGCCAGGACTCGGCCCGCTTTGGCCGATTACGACGTCCATTTGGAGCGAGCGCTCGGAGGCGCAGGAGCAACGCCTGCGCGCACTCGAAGAACGACTCCGCGCGCAACGCGCCTGCGTGCTGCGCGGTCAAGAGCTCGACGATTGGGACCTCGAAGTGCGGGGCGGGATCCTCGGCGTGGCACGACTCGTCATGGGGGTCGAGGATCATGCCGGCGGGAAGCAGCTCGTCCGTGTGCGGTGGTGGCCCAAGGCCCCTGTGCGCGGCCCGATCCTCGCGCTCGTCTTCGCAGGCCTCAGCGGAGCCGCGGCGACCGCTCACCTCTGGGCCGCTGCGGCGTTGCTCGGCGCCGGCGTCGTGCTTCCGGCATTGCACATCGTCGGGCAGTGCATGGCCGCTATGGCGACGATCGGCTCTGTCATCACTGCGGGGCATCAGGGCGCCGATGGGTGACCTCGCCCTCTATCGGCGGCTGCTGCGCCAGGCGCGACCGTACTGGCTCCACCTCGCCGCGCTCTTCGGCATCGGGCTGCTCGCCAGCCCCGTAGCCTTGCTCAACCCGGTGCCCCTGAAAATCGTGGTCGATTCGGTCCTCGGCACCCGCCCCCTCCCGAGCCTCCTAGGTTCCATCCTCCCCACCAGTCTCACGCAGTCCGCGGAGACGATTCTTGGAGTGGCCATCGCCCTGCTCCTCCTCGTCGCGGTGGTGAACCAGCTGCAGTCGCTGGCGAACAAATACATGCAGACCTATGTCGGCGAGCGGCTCGTCCTCGGGTTTCGCGCACAGCTCGTGCAGCAGGCGCAACGCCTCTCCCTGTCCTACCACGACTCGCGCGGCACGGCGGACGCGTTGTACCGCATTCAGCAGGACGCGTCGGTCATTGACAAGATCATGGTCGAGGGGATCATCCCCTCCATCACAGCGGGATTCACGCTGGCGACGATGATCGTCATTACGATCCGGCTCGACTGGCAGCTGGCCCTGGTGGCGCTGGCGGTCTCGCCGCCCCTGCTGCTACTCTCGGGCGTCTATCGCCCGCGCCTGCGCCGCGAGTCGAAAGACGCGAAGAGGCGCGAGAGCAAAGCGCTCTCGGTCGTGCAGGAAGCCCTCGGCGCGCTCAGGGTCGTGAAGGCGTTCGGGCAGGAAGGTCGCGAGACCGATCGCTTCGTGCGGCGGTCCACGAAAGTGGTGACGGCGCGCCAGCACTTGGCGCTCCTCGAGGGCGTCTTTGGTCTGCTCGTGGGCGTGACGGTCGCTCTGGGGACTGGCGCAGTCATGTTGATCGGGGTGCGCCACGTGGCGGCGGGGACGCTGACGCTCGGCCAGCTGTTGATGACACTGACATACCTGAGTCAGCTCTACGATCCGCTCAAGACGATCAGCCGCAAGGCCGCGGGGATCCAATCGTACCTGGCGAGCGCCGAGCGGGCGTTCGCCCTGCTGGACGAACGGCCCGACGTGACCGAGCGCCCTCACGCCCGACCCCTCGCGCGCGCCAAGGGATCCGTGGTTTTTCGGGACGTGAGCTTCGCCTACCGGCCCACGCAGCCGGTGCTGCACGATGTCTCCTTCGACGTCGCCCCGGGGACGCGCCTGGGGATCGTGGGGGCAACCGGCGCCGGCAAGACGACGATCATCAACCTGCTCACCCGCTTCTACGACCCGACGGTCGGCGAGATTCTGCTCGACGGCGTGGACCTGCGGGATTACTGCTTGGCGGACCTGCGTCGCCAGTTCGCCATCGTGCTACAGGAACCCGTGCTGTTCTCCGCGAGCATCGCCGAGAACATCGCCTACGCCCATCCCGACGCCTCGAAGGAGCAGATCGTCGCGGCCGCGCTCGCGGCCAACGCCCACGAGTTCATCGCGCGCCTCCGCAAGGGATATGACACGGCCGTCGGTGAGCGCGGCATGACGCTGTCGGGGGGGGAGCGCCAGCGGATCGCTTTGGCGCGGGCCTTCCTCAAGGACGCCCCGCTGCTGATCCTCGACGAGCCGACCAGCTCCGTCGACGTGAAAACCGAAGCGGTCATCATCGAGGCAATGGATCGATTGATGCGCGGCCGAACGGCGTTCCTGATCACGCATCGGAGCAGCGCGCTCGCGGCCTGCGATGCGCAGCTGCGGCTCGAGCTGGGCCGCGTCGTCGATGCGACGCCCGCGCTCGCCGGGGAGGCCCGATGAGCTCAAAAGGCTCGGGCGCGGTGCTCTGGGGAACGCTCGCGTGGCATCCGGCTGTCCAAGCGTGGAGCGCGATCGCACCAGACGCGTCCACGCCCGAGACCATCCACGTGTTGCGCCGCGGACGCAAGAAGGCCGCGATCTACCGGTTGGTCGACGCCGCCCCCGGGGGGGGAGCCCACCTGATCGCCCAGCGAGCCCCACTCTCAAAGGCGCTGATCGAGCGGACGGTGTATCGGGATATCTTGCCCCGGCTTCCCGTGCCGGCACCCCGTTTCTACGGGTTCCTCGAAGACGGTCCCGAGTTCGCCTGGCTGTTCCTCGAGGATGCCGGCGACGACCGCTACGACGCCGCTGATCCGGCGCACCGGGCGCTGGGAGCCGGCTGGCTCGCCCAGATGCACACGACGGCGACAGGCGTCGACACAGCGCGGTGCCTCCCCGAGGCGGGACCGCCGCGCTACCGGCGTCATCTCCGATCCGGCCGCTCGACGATCGAGGCCCACGCGAGCAATCCGGCTCTCGCCGACGAGAACCGGCGCACGGTACGCGCGATCCTCGCCAACCTCGATCGCACGGAGGCCGTGTGGGCCGAGATCGAAGCGGCGTGCGCGGTCTTCCCAGACACGCTCGTCCACGGTGACTTCCGGCGAAAGAACGTTTATCTCCGCCGCGGAGCGTCGGGCGTCGAGCTGCTGCCGATCGACTGGGAGACCGCCGGTTGGGGCGTTCCGGCGATCGACCTCGTCCGGATCGATCTCGCGGCGTACCACACCGTCGCGCAAGGGATCTGGCCAGACGTGCCCTTCGAGGCGGTGAGTCGCCTCGCGGTGGTGGGCCGGATCCTGTCTCAGCTCGCCGCCATCGATTGGGTGAGTCCGCAGTTGGCGTACGACGACCCGGTGTACCTGATCCGCCCTATGTCGTGGTTGCGTGACTTTCAGACGCAGCTCGGCGACGCGCTGCGAGACCTCGGAGCGCCGGCGTGATGGACCTGCACGCGGCGCTGCGACGCGCCGTGACCGACACGGCGGAGCCCGGCGCGGCGGAATTGAGCACGGCGCTGGGCGAAACGCTCCGCGACGCGGCGCCGGATGGTCCCGTCGTATTCCAGCGGCTCAAATCTCGGGTCTATCGGTTGCGGTTGGGCGAGAGCAGTCCGCTGCGCCGTTCGTTCGTGCTCAAGCGCTTCGATCCCTGGCTCGCGCGGCGCAACGAGCTGGTCGCGCGGCGTTGGCTGCCGGCACTCGGCCTGAGCGACCGCTGCCCACAGCTGTACGTCGTCGCCGCCGACCGCAGCGGAGCCTGGGTATGGCACGTCTACGAAGACATCGGCGACGGGGCGATCGATCCAGACCATCCGGATCGACCGAGCGTCGTCGCCGTCGTGGAGTTGCTGGCATCCCTGCACTCGCGCGCCGCCCGCCACGCCCTGTTGCCCGGGTGCCGGCACATCTGCGGCGATCTCGGCGCCCCATTCTTCGCGGCCAACGTGCGTGATGCGATCGCCGTACTGGAACCCCTGGATCGGCGGCCGTTGCGCGATCGCCTGCTGCAGCGCCTGTACCGCTTGCGCGACGAGCAACCGCAGCGCGCCCGGCAGCTCGACAGGCTCGGCGGACCCGACACGCTGCTGCACGGCGATCTGTGGACCACAAACACCTTCGTCGCACCGGGGCAGAACGGCGGCGGCCCCACCGCCCGATTGATCGATTGGGATCATGCCGCCGTCGGCCCGGCGAGCTACGATCTCTCCACATTCCTCTATCGCTTCGCGCCCGCCGATCGTTCGTGGATTCTCGAGGCGTATCGCCGCGCCGTCCCGCCGTCGGGATGGACGCTGCCGCCGGCGGCGGAGCTGAACGGACTCTTCGAGACCGCGGAATACGCGCGCTACGCCAACCGGATCATTTGGCCCGCGGTGGCGATCCTCGAAGAGGGTGCCGCGTGGGGCTGGGACCAGCTTGCCGAAGTCGAGCGTTGGTTCGACGCCATGACGCCGGTCCTGCCCGTCTGATGGCCACCGTGATCGTGTCGCCCTTCGACGTGGCGAACTTCCCTGGTGGGGGCGGCCACTTCTGGGTGTACATGCAGTACGCTCAGGGCCTGCGGCGCCTGGGTTGCGAGGTCTACTGGCTCGAGCAGTTCCGGCCCGGCAAGGATCCAGACCAGGACACCCGCGCGATCGCGACGTTTTTCGCGCGCATGGACCGATTCGGGTTGAAAGGACGGGTCCTGCTCTATCGGCTGGATGATGGTGCTGGTGGTCCGATCCACTGGATCGGTGTGGAGCCTCGCGCGGCCGAGGCCGTGCTGCGCCGCGCCGACTTGGTCCTGAACTTCCACCACGCGATCGACCCGCGCATGCTGGCCTGCACCCGTCGCACCGCGTTCGTCGACATCGATCCGGGCTTGACCCAGACGTGGATCAGCACCGGGGCCCTGCGCGTGCCGCCGCACAACGCCTACTTCACAATCGGTGAGACAGTGGGCACACCCGCCGCTCGGTTCCCGGACAACGGTCTGCCGTGGAGACACATTCATCCCCCCATTTGTCTCGACCTCTGGCCCTACGTGTACGAGCCGCGGAGCGCGACGTTCACCACCGTGGCCGGATGGTGGTCAGGGAAGTGGATCAAGGTGATCGAGGATGGGAAGGAGGTCTTGTACGACAACAACAAACGTGTCGCCTTCCTCCAATGCGTCGCACTGCCGCGAATGACCAACCAGCCGCTCGCGTTAGCCCTGCTCCTCGCGAACAGCGATGTCACGGACCGCGCGCTGCTCGAAGGCCACGGGTGGCGCGTCCACGATGCACGGGAAGTGGCGAGTACGCCGGAGCGTTACCAGTCCTACATCCAGGAGTCGCGCGGTGAGTGGAGTTGCGCGAAGCCGGTCTTCGTGAAATTCCAGAATGCGTGGGTCAGCGACCGAACCGTGTGCTACCTCGCGAGCGGGAAGCCCGTGGTCGTCCAGGACACTGGGCCGAGTGCCTACCTCCCGGACGGCGAGGGAATGTTTCGCTTCTCGACGCTCGAGTCGGCGGCCGCGGCCCTCGAGACAATCAACGCCGACTACGAGCGCCATTGTCGAGCAGCCCGCGAGATCGCGGCTGCGCATTTTGACGCCGAACAGATCTTGGCGGGCATGCTGCACGAGGCGCTCCCGTGACCGTGCGCGTCGGATTCTTGATGCCGAAGTACTCACGGCGCAGCACGAGCTGCTGGCCCCTGGTCGTGGAGGCGGTGGCCGACCTCGGCGCGGACGTCGAGATCGTCCATCCGCTCGCCGGGCCGCTCGAGCTGAGCGCCCTGCGCCTGCGGCACGACCTGTACGTCCTCCGCAAGTTGAGCGGGCTGTCCCTGAGCCTCGCCGGCGCGCTCCACGAGCTGGGCGCGGCCATCGTGAACCCCTACCCCGCAACCGCGGCAATCCACGACAAGATCGTCGCCGCCGGTGTGTTGCAACGCGCCGGCGTGCCGGTGCCGGCCACGTACACCTGCGCGCACCCGGGGGACCTGGCTCCGCTGCTCGAGGCGGGGCCGCTCATCGTCAAGCCGTACGACGGCGGCGGCGGGCATCACATTCGCATCGTGCGGGATCCCGCCGAGCTGACAGGCCTGCCGCACGAAGGGCGTGAACCCGTCTACGCGCAGCGCTACCATGCGCCCGACGGTCCAGACTTGAAGCTCTATGCGATCGGCGACCGCGTGTTCGGGGTGAAGAAGCCGTATCCCCGCAGGACGGTCGAAGAGAAGACCGGTGAGTCGTTCACGCCGAGTCCGGAATTGTGCGGCATCGTGCTGGCATGCGGGCGGGCGTTTGGCGTCGAGTTGTACGGCGTCGACGTGATCGAGAGCGGCGGCCAGGCTTACGTCGTGGATGTCGGGAGTCTGCCGGGCTACCGCGGCGTCCCCGACGCGCCGCGGCTGCTGGCGCAGCACCTCGTGGCCGCGGCCCAGCGTGCCGCCCGCGGCGATCCGGTACTCAGCGGGGCCTCGTCGTGCTGATCGCGCTGGTCGCCGCCCTCACGCTCCAGGTGCCGGCGCAGTCGACGGCATCATACTCAGCGCGCGCCAGCGCGCCCCTGCTGCCGTCACCGGCGGTCACCGCCATCCGCGCGGACCGATCGCCCGCGCTGGACGGCCGGCTGGACGACCCGGTGTGGGCGCTCGCGCCAGCGGTCACCGACCTCCGGCAGACCGACCCGGACGAAGGCGCAGCGGTCTCCGAGTCGACCGAGGTGCGCATCCTCTACGATGAACGCGCGGTGTACATCGGTGCGCGCCTGTTCGACCGCGCCCCCACGAAGATCGTGCGGCGGCTGGCCCGGCGCGACGCGTCCACGCACAGCGACGAGTTCCGCGTGTACCTCGACAGCTACCACGATCGCCGCACCGCGTTCGAGTTCATCGTGAACGCCGCCGGCGTTAAGAAGGATGTCCTGATCGGCGCGGATGGGGACTTCAACGATGCCTCCTGGGACCCCGTGTGGGAGGCCGCCGTGTCCATCGACTCCCTGGGGTGGTCGGCGGAGATCCGGATTCCGCTGTCCCAGCTCCGCTTCGCGAAAGAGCAGGACCAGGTGTGGGGCGTACACTTCGTACGCTGGATCGAGCGAAAGAATGAAAAAGCCATATTCCCGTTTATCGGCAAGAAGGACAACGGTCTGGTGTCGCGTTTCGCCGACCTGGTAGGCATTCGCGACGTCGTCGCGCCCAGACGCCTCGAGCTGCTTCCGTACACCGTCGGGCGCGGCACCTACCTCACGCCGGAACAGCCCCGGAACCCGTTCGAGCGGGCGACCTCCTACGACCGCGGCGTGGGAGCCGATCTCAAGTACGGCGTCAGCTCGAGCCTCACGCTCGACGCGACGCTAAACCCCGACTTCGGGCAGGTGGAGGTGGACGAGACGTTCGTGAACCTGAGCGCGTTCGAGCAATTCCTGGAAGAGCACCGCCCCTTTTTCATAGAAGGCACGGAGATCTTCAAGTTCGGTGGAAACGGCGGCGGCATCAACAACTTCAGCGGAAGTCCACTGTTCTTCTATTCGCGACGCATCGGGCGTGAGCCCCAAGGGGAGCCAACGTCGTCGGGCGACTTCGAACACGTCCCGACGAGCACGACGATCCTCGGCGCCGCGAAACTGAGCGGCCGGCCCGCCGAGGGCTGGTCATTGGGCATGCTCGACGCCGTCACCGCCCGGGAGCGCGCGACCGTCCTCGATACGACCACCGGCGCGTCGTTCCGGGACGAGGTCGAACCGCCCGCGAACTACCTCGCCGCGCGCGTCCGACGGGATGCGAGCGACGGCAACACGAGCTTCGGTCTCCTTACCACCGCGATGAACCGCTGGCCGGACTCGCCGGCGCTCGACAACCTGCCGCAGAGTGCCTACGCCGGCGGTCTCGACTTCTTCCGACGCTGGGGTGACAAGGCGTACTCGGTCGCGGGCAGCATCGGCGGCTCGTACATCGAGGGCGACGCCGCAGCCATCCAGGAGGCGCAAAAATCGTCCAACCGCTACTACCGGCGCCCCGACGCCCGAAGCTTCCGCTACGACCCCACCAGGACCTCGCTCGCGGGGCTGAGCGCCGACCTCTACGTCAACAAGATCTCGGGCGCCTGGCGCTGGAGTATCGCGGGCAACACGAACTCGCCGGGGTTCGAGGTGAACGACCTGGGATTCCAGAAGCGGGTGGACCAGTTCTCGGCGGCCGCGGCCGTGGGTCGGCGCTGGACGAAGCCGGGCACGGTTTTCCGGCAGGCGAACGCATACCTTCAGGTCGCACCGAGCTGGAACTACGACGGCGACGCGATCAACCGCACGGTACGGGCCTTCGGGTATTTGCAGTTCCGGAACTTCTGGACCGGCGACTGGTCGCTGTCTTACGATCCATCGGTCGTAGATGACCGGCTCACGCGCGGCGGGCCGCTCGCCGCGAAGCCGGCCTCCTGGTACGCGAGCGCCGACATCACGACCGACTCTCGGAGGGTTCTCAGTGCCTACGCATTCGGTTCCTACCAGCGCGACGCCGCCGGCGGCCGGTGGGTAACCGCGATCCCGCAGGTTACCGTCCGGCCCAACGCAGCCCTCTCGCTCAAAGCGACGGGCGGATATGTCGCGGGCAAGGCGATGGCCCAGATCGTAACGAAACAGGCCGACAGCACTGCGGCGGCGACGCTCGGCACGCGGTACATCTTCGGCGAACTGGTCGAACGCCAGTTCTACGTGACGTTACGGGCCAACGTCACGTTCTCGCCGTCGTTGAGCTTTCAGCTGTACGCGCAGCCGTTCACCTTTTCGGGCGATTACCGGAACTTCAAGGAGCTGCGCGCGCGGAAGACATTCGCGTTCAACGTGTATGGCCGCGATAACGGCTCGACGATCCAGGATACAGTGCTCGGGTCGGTCCCTGGTTATGTCGTCGATCCCGATGGCCCCGCCGGCTCGGCGGCAACACGCTTCACGTTTGCCAACCCCGACTTCCGGACGCGGTCGGTCAAGGTCAACGCGGTCCTGCGCTGGGAGTATCGCCCGGGCTCGACGCTCTTCGTCGTGTGGACGCAGAGTCGCTCGGGCTACGTTCCGTACGACGCTGGCTTCGACGTAGGACGCGACTTCGAGCGGGAGCTGTTCCGCGACCGGCCGACGAACGTGCTGCTCGTCAAACTCAACTACTGGCTCAGTTTCTAAGCGAGCCCACTCAGCTCGTCGAGGTGCGTCAGATGCACGTGCGCGACGCGCCGGCCGCGCGCGAGCAGGGCCCGGATGTCGCCGCGTGCCTGGGCGTGATGCAGCTCGCCGAATGTCCAGCCCATCGAGGGGATCTCCAGATCCTCGCCGATCTCCGTCGTGATCACAAGAAACAAGCCGGTGTTGGGTCCGCCCTTGTGGAGTTGGCCGGTCGAGTGGAGGTAGCGCGGGCCAATACCGAGCGTGGTGGCGCAGCCAAGTTTCTCGCCCCAAACGGCGCGCAGGTCCTGCAGCTGCGCGACGATCTCCGGCGTGGGCGGGACGTAGGCGAGAATGGCGACGTAGTCCCCCGGCCGAGACCGCTTTCTGAGCTGCCCCGGCATCAGCGTGGGCAGGGGCGCGGCATGCTGCGCCGCTCCACCACTCAGTTCGGCGCGGGCCAGCCGTTTCGCTTCCTCGACATCGGGCTGATCGAAGGGGTTCACGCCGAGCTCTTCGCACAATGCTTGGGTGGCGTATTCCCAGCGGAGGAATTCGCCGCCGAGATCCAGTGGATCGGAGGAAAATGCGGTCGCATCAAGCGACTGCGTGTCTGGCAACGTGGTCGTGCGGGGATCCTGAATAATCGGAACGACACCACGTCCATCTTTCCCCGAGCTTTCCGCGATGAGCTGCTCGATCCAACGCGCCAGCGCGCCGAGTTGGGGGGGAGGCGTCACACGGAGTTTATCGACTCCGGACGTGGCCTTGGCGGCAATGGTGACACCCAACTTTTTTGCCGCTGCGATGTCTGTGTGGCCAGTACGCTCGAGCAACGTGCGGCCATCGATGTTGCCGAGCGCCGCAGGGAGCATTCCAACGGCGGTGAGCGCCGAATAGCGTCCACCCACGTCGGGTGGATGCGGGATGATCGCCCGGAACCGCCGCTCGCGCGCGAGGAGCTCGAGCGGGGTACCGGATTCGGTGATCGCGACGAACTGCTCGGGGCGCGCCCGGGCCATGAAGTAGTGGCAGAAGGCGAGCGTCTCGACGGTGTTGCCGGACTTACTCGAGACGATGAACAGCGTGTGGCCCAGGTCGGCCGCGGACGCCGCCGCACGCACTGCTTCCGGATTGGTGCTGTCCAGGACGTGCAGACTCCGCGCACCGAACGTCTCGGCGAGCACGTCGGCGACGAGACTCGATCCGCCCATCCCGCACACGAGGGTGCGCGTGAGCCCGTCGGCGCGGACGGCCGCCGCGAGTGCGACGTGGTCGTCCCACTGCGCGAGCGATTCCTCCGGCGCACGCATCCACCTGGGCAGATTCATTGGCGGGCAAACATAATGCGGATAAGTTAGGCCCGGAGTGTCCTGAAATGATGCCGGTGAGCCGGTCCGCGCGCGTGTTGGTCAGCATCGCCGTCGTGTCGCTGGTGGCGATGGTGCTCCTGTACGCGTTCCCGGCGAGCGACCGGCGCACGCTCATCATCATCACGGATATCTGCTGGGGCTGGGCGGCCGGGTTCGCGGCGTTCGCGTGCTTCGTCTCCGCGCGCCGCGCCGCAACGTCGCAGCTCCGCCGTGCCTGGCAGTGGATCGGCGCCGGGTGCGGCGCGTTCTTCGCGGGCCAGCTGGTGTGGACGTACTACGACCTCTGGCACGGAGCGCCGCGGCCATACCCCTCGCTGGCAGACATCGGTTTCCTCGGCTTCTACGTATGCCTGATCGCCGGGGTGATGACGCTGGTCCGCGGGCAACCGGCGCGCCGCGCCGATCCCGAACTGGCGCTCGATACCGTCCTCGTCACGTTCACCGTCGGTGCGTTCGCGTACGAGTTTCTGCTCGAGCCGTTGCTCCGCGACCCAACGCCGGTATCGCCACTGGGCCTCTTCACCAGCATCGGCTGGTCCGTCGGCGCCGTTGCGGTTTTGTGGATCATCCTGATCCAGATGCTGCGGCGTCCAGTGTTCCCCGCGGCAACGGCAGTGCTGGTGTCCCCGGGGCTGATCATGTTCGCGATCGGCAACGTCATTTACTCTGTGGTCGCGCTGCGCGGAACATTTCAGGCGGGTAGCCCGCTCGACCTCACGTGGGACGCAGGACTGCTGATGATCGCGGCAGCGGCAGCGATCGTGCCCGACTACGCCCGGCACCTCGAACGACACGCGTCGACCAGGCCGGAACCGGGCATCACCACCCGCATCGTCGCCCTCGCCATCGGGCTCGTAGGAATGACCGGCATGGCCGTCGTCGCGATCCTAAAACCCCAAGCGGACCAGGGTGATGCCGTGATTATCGGCGTCGGGCTGGCGATCGTAGCCGCCCGCGTGGTCTACTCCCTCGGCGTGGATCGACGGTACGCGCGGGTCCTCGAAGACGAGGTCGCCAACCAGACCCGTTCGTTGATGAGCTCATTGAGCGCGACGGCGTCCGCGGAGCGCAATCTCCGCCTCCTCATGGAAGCGGTCCCCGACGCCATCACCGTGGTGGACCGTGACGGCTACGTGCTCGACGAAAACTCATCCGGCCGTGTCCTCGTCAACCCGTCTCCCGGCGAGCCACGGGAGAGCAGCGGCAGGCGATCGGCCCTGGCGTGGCTGGAGGGAACCGGTGCGCGCATTGCGCGCGAGAATCTGGCCGCGGCGTTCGACGGGGAGCTGCGACGCTTCGAAGTTCCGTTTCAGCGGCCCGATCGCAGCGACGGCACCGCCCAGGTCCTCATCGCACCGGTGCGCGAAGGCGGCCGCATCCCCAAGGCGCTCGTCCTCGTCCGCGACATCACCGAGCAGCGGCGCACCCAAACGCAGCTGCAGCAGGCCGAGAAGCTCGCGGCGATGGGACAACTGGTGAGCGGCGTAGCCCACGAAATCAACAACCCCGCCGCCATCATCTCGGGATTCGCACAAACCCTGCTGCTCGATCAGCTCCCCCCCGATCAGCGCGAGACCGTCCAGATGATGTATGACGAGGCGACACGAATCGGCCGTATCACCTCGAACCTGCTCGCCTTCGCGCGCGCGGGAAGCAAGGAGCGGACCCTCGTCGAGCTGAACGAAATCGTGCGCCGCACCTTCGCGCTGCGTTCCTATCACCTGTCCACGCTCAACATCACGGTCAATCTCGAGCTCGACGACGCGAACCCCAAGGCGTGGGCCAACGGATCCGAAGTCCAGCAGCTCCTGCTCAATTTGCTGATCAACGCCGAGCAGGCGCTGACCACGGTGCCGGAGCGTCGGGCCATCACGATCCGAACAATGGCCGGCGACGACGGCCTGGAGCTTCAGGTCGCCGACACCGGTCCCGGCATCCCGGCCGACATTCAGGAAAAAATCTTCGATCCGTTTTTTACGACCAAGCCGGAAGGCATGGGCACCGGCCTGGGCCTATCCATCTGTTACGGGATTGTGCACGACCACGGCGGCCGGATCTCGGTGCACTCCGTGCCGGGTAACGGGGCGACGTTCACGGTCTCGCTGCCGCGAGACGCGCGTACGCGACAGCGCTCGACACCCCCGCCGATGCTGATACCTCTCGAAGCGCGCGAACCGGACGTCGCGCTCTCCGTGTTGCTGATCGACGATGAAGAGGGCCTGCGCCGGGCCGTGGTGAGCTTCCTCAAACGCCGCGGCATGCACGTCATCGCGGTGGAGGACGGAGGCGACGCGCTGCGGGTGCTGCGCCGCGAGCGCTTCGATGTGATCGTGTCGGATGTGCGCATGCCCGGAATGAGCGGCGGCGAGTTCCTGGATCGGCTGCGCCGCGAGCATCCAGCGATGGTGAACCGCCTGATCTTCACCACGGGCGATACGTTCGCGGACGACACGTCGTCGCTGTTGAAAGACGCGGGTGTGCCGTCGCTGGTGAAGCCGTACGATTTCGCCAAGCTCGAAGAGGTCCTGCGGCAGGTGGCGGACGCTGCTAAAACCGCGACTTGAGACGCACCACCAGGTCCGACCGTCCAATGCCGTTCGCCGTCGGTACCAGGCTGAATCGGAGCGGCTCGGCATCCACCGCGAGGGCATCCAGCACCTGCTCCTCGACGGTCAGCTCGTAGTCGCCCGGCTTCACACCCATCAGATAGAACGCGCCGTCGTTGAACGTCACGAGCGGGCGCCGCGTGCCGCTCCGCCGATCGGCGAGAATGAGCGTTACCCCGCCGACTCCCGCACCGTTGCGGACGACGCGACCCTCGATGACCCCCGCTTCGACGACCGGGATGTCGAGACTGCGGAAGCGATTGGGCCCGGGGACGATGCTCGTCCGCGCAAACAGCGGCACGAGCAGTGGCGAGTCCAGCGACGTCGAGTCGAGCGTCACGATGACCGGCTCGAAGGGCACGAGATCCCAGAGGCGATACGCACCGCCCGAGTCGGTGCGGGTCGACAGCCACCCCACGAGCACATGCGCGTTTGCGATCGCCGATTCGCCCACGTCACGGATGCCGTTCGCGTTCACGTCCATGAAGACGTGTCCCGACAGGCCGGAACGTTCGAGTGAGGGTCCGGGGGCCACGGCCAGCCGATCGGTCCGGCGGTCCCAGAGCACCGAACCCTGAAGGAACTGCGTGGCGCTGACCGGTTGGCCGCCCCCCGGCGCGACCACCGATGTCACGGCGCGCATCGCCGAGAAGTACGACGTCACGGTCATCGTGTAGGTGAGCCCCCCCCCGGCGGCACCGGCGGCGTTGCCGCGCAGCCAGGTTGCACCCACCTCGATACGCACCCCGCCCGTGAGGGAACGCGCCACGAACGCGGACCAGGAGACCAGACCCGCCTGGCGCTCGATCTCCGCGTTGGTCCGCAGCAACACCTGACTCAGGAACCTGCCCCAGCGGGCCTGCGGCAGCACGAACGTCGCGAGTCCGACGAACTCGCCGTTGGTTGCTCCCCCATGCTCGGTGCGCAGGTACGGCAGGAGCCGCAATTCGTCGGTCTGCAATGAGGCACCGAGCCGCGTGCGCGTCAGCACGCCGGCATCGGTGCTGATCCGCTCGAATCGCCCGTCGAAGAAGAAAAATCCCTGGCTCGTCTTGGGACGGAGGAATCCGGTGATGCTCCACTGCGCGCGCCGGCCCGGTACGGCCAGCACCGACGCCGAATCCCGCGCAAAGTGGACGTACTCTCCTTCCAACCGCAGATCGACCGACGGCTCGTAGCGGAGGGCACCGCGCACGAGTCCCGCGCCGATCACCTCGCTTTGGATCGCCCAGGCGTTGCTCGGATTTCCGACCAGTGCCGCGTACGGATGGGTCCGGTCGGGAAGCGAGTCCCGCCAGAACTGGTCGAGTCCACCCTGCACGGTCCACCGCGCCGTAGCGCCGTAGCGCAGGTCGAGATTCGTGGTCGCATTGCAGATAAAGGACGGCTGCGGGCAGCGGCCAGCGGAGAGTCCGTACTCGAACCGGCGCGCGGAGAGCAGCTCGCTCAGCACGCGATAGGTGCGGTTGAATTCGCGGATCTCGCCGAACGGACCGTAGGCAACGAAGTCGACCGGGTTTTCGCCGTAGCGCACGGGAAGGTTGATGGCGAACCCGCCCGACGCGTCCGCCGAATCGTACGCCACGAGATCGCCGCCGCGGTACGCTTCCACCGACCACCCCGGCTCGAGGCTTCCGGCATAGCGCAGCGATCCCACCAGCGACGGCCGGACGAAGGGGGCATTGGTGATCGAGATGCCCTCCAGCGCGCGCGAGCGCGGGCCCGTAGACGCGACATCGCCCAGCCGCAGCTGCTTGACCCAGCGGTTCTCCCGCCAGACGCCGGTCCACGAGGCATCGACGTGCAGACGGCCCAGATCCGCCCGGCCGACACTCTGTGCCAGCATCTCGAGCGAGCCGCCGCCGACGTCGGCGCCGAGTCCGAAACCGTAGGTGGATCCGGCCAGTGGGTCGTTGGACGGCGAAAAGAGCGAATAGTCGACGACCACGCCGTCCCATGAAGGACGCTGCAGGCCGAGGGTGACATCGGCGCGCAGGCCGTCGGGACGGCGCAGGTAGGCGTCGCGTGCAGCCTCCCTGCGCAGCCGCCGCGCGATCGGCAGGGTGCTCGGATCGATGACGGTGGCGGTGAGATCGGACCAGTCAACCGCGAACATCACGCCGAGTAAGTCGCCCAGACGCTCGCTGCCCACGTAGAGCTCCGCGGACTCGAAGCGGATGAATTCCCGCTCGATGCGCACGCGCCGATCGCCGTACTGCATCGAATCGCTGCGCGGATCGATCACAATGGGGAGGTTGCCGGGATCGACCGTCGCTTCCAGGCGCCCCTCGAGCGTGAGACGGTGGCGGATCTCGACGAGCTGAAAGAACTGCGACAGCGGCAGCAACACCTCGGAGCGCACGCGATACGCCTGTACCGTGGTGCCCGTGATGCGGCCGATGCGTAGCTCGATCACGACAGCTTCCGGCGTGGTGTCTCGAGGCGCGACGGCACCGAGGCTCAGAGCCGCCAGCAAGGCAAGCATGGCCTACTGGTAGATCAGAGAGACGATGACGTTCCCTTGATAAATCCCAGGCTTCGCCGTCAGCGGGGCGTTCACGGTGCCGCCCACCCAGACGTACATGTTGAAATTCGGCGGCGGACCCAGGCGACCAACGGCCCCTACCGCGGGATTGAACACGTTGCCACCCACAGGATTGTTCGTCGAGCGACGCCAGATCGCCGACACCGCGCTGAACGAAATCGGCATCGTGGAGCCCGGCAACGCCTGGATATTGGTCAGCTGTGTCGGCAGCGTGAAGCTGATGATCACGAAGGCGTTTCCACTCCCACTCACCTGCCACTCACCCGCGTTGGCCGCAGTCGGCAGCACGGTCGTCGGGACGCCCTTGATGACCGTGCCGAAGTTCAAATCCTGCAACGTCGCGATCGTCATGCCGACGGTCACGACGACGGCGTCGGCCGAAACGGTCGCCCCGGACTGCGCCGGGAGACGTGCGGGCAGGCCAAGGCCAACAACGAGCAGCAGGATTTTCTTCACGGCACCACGATCTGGACGGAATCGCGGACTGCGGGAGCCTTCAGCACGACCCTGGGATCGAGATCCTCGCGCTCGGCGACGACTTCATAGCGCAGCCAGTAGCGGCCGCGCCGCAGGCCCGGCGCCGCAATGGCACTGGCGAGACGCGGCTCCATCGTGAAATAGACGCCGATCGGAGATTGGTACGAGGTGACGAGCGAATCGCCAACGCGCTGCGCTCGTACCGCCCCGGTCGAGTCCATGATCGTCTCGCGAACCATGCCGATGAACGCAGCGTTGCCGCGCCGCTCGAGCTTGGCGCGCGTGATCACGGAGTCGCCGACGAGCTGGGCGCGCAGATTCGAGAGCGACAGGCCCGTCGTCACCGGACCCTTGCGATAGTTCACGCCGATGATGGTGCGGACCTCGAGCTTGAGGCCCACCTGGATCGCCGTCGTATCCGAAACACCGGTGATCGGCACGCGGCCGGCTTGCGCGGCGATCACGAGCCGGAGCCAGTACTCACCAGTGGGAAGCTCGACCGGCGGCCGGGCGAGCAGCCGTATGGTCTGGCGCTCCCGCGGACCCACCGTCAGACGTCGCGGGAATGCCTGAATCCACGCCAGTGCGGAGACCGAAGAGTCCGCCGCCAGCGTATCGAGCTTGATGCCACCCGTCGAGTCCGTGGTCGGATAGCCGAAGATCGTCGAGATCGTGACTTCCACCGGTTCGGTGCCGGGATTGTAGAGCAGCACGGAGCCGCTGCGCTGCGCGTGGTCGATAAACACCGCGTGGGGCGCCACCATGACACCCTGCGCCGCCAATGAGGCACTGGCGCACACGACCATGCCGGCAAGCCCGAGCGCGCGCATCACAGGTACGTCACGGTGAGGATGATCGTCCCGGTGTACGCGCCGGCGCGCTGGTTCGTCCCGGGATTCGCAGTGGCCCCGACGAAGACCGACACGTTGCCATTATTCGGAAAAATTACTGTCGTCGGCTGTCTCGGGTCGAAGCCCACTTGACTCCCAATGGACTGTGTTGCCGAGAACCCCGCGTCACTCGCCCCAAACATGATGGGCATCAGTGCGCCGGCGGGACCAGTCATCGTCAGCGGCAGCACGAATGACAGCAACACGGGACCACCCTTCGGGCCTTTGATGTCGAACTGCCCGCTGTTCGCTGGATCGGTGCGCAACACGACGCGCGGCACACCGGGCAACACCGCGCCGAACGTCACGCCCCGCACGCCTGTAACGGTGAGCGGCTTGCCCTGTGCCAGCAGCGGCACGCCGAGCAGCATTGCTCCCATGACGACCCACGCTTCCCGTTTCATAAGTTGTATGCGTCTCCTTGCGACAGCGCCGGCAGAGGATATTGCATCCCCTGCCGGCGCGCCATCAGCTCGAGGCCAAACTCCAGTCGCTTAGTAGACCACCGTCATGACGATCGAACCCGTATAGACACCAGCCGCCTGGTTCGTCGCCGGTTGCACCTGCGCGCCGACCCACACGAACATCGCGCCCGTGCCGCTCAGGCTCGTGGTCGCGCCTGCGGACGGAGCGAAGGCAACGCCGGCCGCTTGGGTGACGAGAAGCGCGTGAATCCCGCTGAAGCTCACGATCGGCATCGTGTTACCGGCCGACGAGAGCGTCGCGGGCAGCGTGAACGACAGAGTGACCGGCGTGCTCGCCTGGCCCGTAATATCAAATCGGCCGCCGTTCGCGAGGTCCGTCGCCGCGATCGTCTTGTTCACGCCCGGGAAGACGTTCCCGAAGCTCAACTGCTGGGCGCCAACCACGTTGATCGGCGTCTGGACGCTCGCCGTCGCCGTAATGCTGGCATTGTTCGTCTGGGCCTGGAGCGCCGTGCCCGTCAGGACGAGGGCGACAACTGCCAGGGACAGCTTCGTGATGCTGCGCATTCAGTACTCCTGTGTTTGGTGTCGAGCTTTTAGTCAGTTGGAGTGCCATTCGGCGCCCCAAGCGTTCTGGAGTGCCGTCAAGGCAAGGCTTATGCCAAGCGACAATTTCTTGAGCAGTGTCAAAATCTTTGACGGACTCTTCTCGAAAGACGGAAGCCCACACAGGACTTCGAGTTAGCTGATGCTGCCGCACGCGGCTGTCAGAATTGTTGACAGTTATTGAAGCGTAACCGCGTCGACGAGAATCGTATAAGTCACTGCGCACTAAGATATTGCGTCGTTACAATTGCCGGGCACGACCCCTGCCCTAGTGGGAAGCCGAAATCAACGGCACTCACTCAGGGGAGCAGGCAATGCGGTTCGGGCTCGTGGCGGTTCTGGTGGTTGGCGCGCTGACGCTGATGGGGCGGGATGCAGAAGCCCAAGCCCGTGGCACCCTGCAAGCCTCGGCTACGGTCGTAGATACTCGCCAGGGGTTCGAGGCGCTGAGCGCGGTGCGGCAGGCGGTTACGAATTCCGCGATCCAGACGGGGCGTGCTGTCGCGACAGTGGCTCAGATCTCCACCGTCCGTCCGGTCTCCCAGCCAAGCACCGTAGTCGTCACGGTGGACTTTTCGAGGAACTAGCTATACGCCGAGCCGCTGGCGCAGCGCCGGCGGCATGAGTGGAATGGCGAATTTCACCGGGACAGACAGCGCGAATCCCGGTCCCTGCCGAAGCCCCGCCCGATGCACCGAAATCACGTCGCCGTCTGCATTGAAGACCGGACTCCCGGAAGATCCTCCCGTCGTCATGCCATCGAATTGAATCAGATCGCCCGTCACGCGGGACAAGATCCCGGCCGTCATCGACGTCCGTACGATGGATGTGCGATCGCGGGCGAAGCCCGATCCCGCCGGGTAGCCGATGAGGGCGGCCGGCTCGCCCTGCCGGGCCCTGGTGCCGGCCCAATCGATCGCCGTGAGGTACGATCCCTGATAGCCGCGAATCTTGACGAGCGCCACGTCGCGCTCGCGTGACGTGGCGACGACGTCCGCATACCGGCCGCTCGCTTGGTCGGCCATCGTCACCCAAACTGTGTCGGGCGCGGTGTGCGCGGAATCCGCCACCACATGCCAGTTGGTGAGCATGTAGCCGTCGGGACTGATGACGAAGCCCGTTCCATCGTAACGGTCTCCGGCAAACGACACGGTAATCAGCCCCACCGCCCCCTGATTCTGCTGTGCCAGGCCCGCGAAGTCGGTTCCCCGGATGGCGCGCATCTTGGCGTCCAGGCTGGCCGCCTGAGCCTCTGCCGCAGTGACCGAGCGCCGCAGGCTGTCGATCAGCCCCTGTGACGGCGCCCGGCGTTCGGCCGCCGCCAGCTGATCCCGCATCCGTTGCACGTCGCGCTGCGCTTCCTCGCGGCGCGCCTCCCCCACAGCCAGCTGCTGCCCGAGCGCCTGTTGCGCGCGGTCCAATGCCGCCTGGAGTTGGGTGGTTCGCGACTCTGCCGCCGCGAGCTGGACCCGCAGCTTCTCGACTTCAGAGGCAGGTGCCGCGGCGGCTCGCGCCGCGGCCAGCTCGTGCCTCAACCGCTCTGCCTCGACGCGTGAAGAATCTTCCGCCGTGCGCAACGCCTCCTTTGTGTGCTCGACCTGACGCGACAGCAGCCAGTACACGCCATAGACGCCGCCACCCAGCAGGATCACCAGAACAACGACGAAACCGGTCAACCAGCGGATCTTGCCGCGGGCGTCTTTGCCGACTTCATCCTTCGCTTTCGCCAGAGCGTTGCCGATCATGCCGATCAGCGTCCTCTGGCCTATCCCGCCCGCGCCGCCGGCCTGCGGTCGCGGAACCGCTTTCTGCGGGGCGGTCCCCATCCCTTCGACGAGCAGCACGGGACCGCCCTGCCCCAGCATGATCTTGTCGCCAAGCCGGATCGGCATGGGCTTGGAGATACGTTCGCCGTTCAAGTACGTACCGTTCTTGCTTTCGGCATCGCGAACTACGAGGCCGCCCCCCGCCCCTACCGTCAGCTCCGCATGCACGCGAGACACGGTGGTGTCGTTCGACTCGACCGGTTGGACCTCGCATTCCCGGCCCCGTCCCAAACGGATCCTGGTGCCGCGCGCCTCGAACCGCTTGCCCGTGGCGGTCATGAGCAGCGTGACGCCGTAGGCACGCTGCTCCGCCTCCCGCGAAGGGACCTGGATGCCTGGATGCTCGGCGAGAGTCTCCTCGAGTTGCCCGCCAATCGTGCCGACGCGGTACTCCGGCCCGGATTCGCCGAGCCGGATCACGTCGCCCTGCTTCACGGGGGTCGGCGTGCTCACGCGTGTGCCGTTCAGGAATGTGCCGTTCTTGCTCGCGAGGTCGGCGAGGAGCCAGGTCCCGTTTTCGAGCCGCAGCTCTGCGTGGCGCACCGAGGCTACGCGCGCCGCCTCTCCACGGACCACGACGCTCGAATCTGGATCGCGACCAAAGCGGAGCGCGGCGCCGGAGGATTGGGCGACCAGCTGCCCACTCATGTCCGTCAGCTTGAGATCCGACACGAACCGAAACTACGGGTGCCCTGGACGGGCCGCGAGGTCACCCCGCATCGTGTAGCATGGACAACCTTGCCCACGCGCTCGTTGGCGCGGCGCTGATGCGTGCCGTGGCTGATCGTCACGTGCCGCGCGCCGCGTTGCTCGGCATCGTCGCGGCGAACGCGCCCGACTTGAGCGAGCTCTTCATCGGACTGCCGGGAACGCGCGCCGATTTCCTGGTGCTCCATCGCGGCATCACTCACTCGCTGGTCGGTGCCGTCGCGGAAGTCGTCGGCCTCACGCTTCTCATTGGCCTGGGGTGGCGTGTCGCGCGCTGGATCCTGAGCCGTCACGGTCGAACGGTCGCCGTGCCGGCGTGGAGTTGGCTTGCGGTTGGAATCACAGCGGCAGTCCTCAGCCACCTCTATATGGACTGGCAGGGGTCCTACGGTTGGCGGCCGTTTCTTCCCTGGAGCGGGACGTGGTACTACCTGGACTGGGTCGCCATCGTCGACCCGTTTTTCTGGCTGGTGCCGCTGGTCGCGCTCGCATGGGGCGCGGAGCGCCACTGGACTCCGCTCGCCGCGGTGCTTGTGGTTGGTGGCACCATCACATTCTTCGTGTTCCGTGCCCACGACGTAGTGGCCACCTGGGTCCTGGTTGTCTATGCGATCGTATGTGTCGTCGCCGCGATCGGATGGACGCGCTACTGGTTCGGCCCCGTGGGCCGGCAACCCGCCGCCGCGTTCGCGCTGCTGCTGCTCGTGGTCTACGCCGGCACTCAAGCGGTGGTCGCGGGCACGCGGAAGCGTACGATCCAGCAGGCCGCCGAGCGACGCTTCGGCGCCGGCGCGTCGTGGGCGGCGCTCACGAACGTCGGCCGGCCGTTTACGTGGGAGTCGATCTATGCCAGTACCGACACGGTTGCGGGCGACGACTGGCGGCTAGCGCGACACCTGCGCGCGCCGCAGGTCCAGCGCGCCATCACCCAGACGCACGACGGGCAGGCAATGGCCCAGTTCGCTCGGTTCCTGGCAGCCGAGGTTGATACCAGCAGTGCGACGGTCTATTTGTGGGATGCGCGCTACGCGCGCGGGAGCCGCGACGGCTGGGCGGTGGTAAAGGTCAGGCTGGAGGGAAGTCGCTGAACGAGAGGCCGGAGCCCCGCCGGTCCTTCAGGTGCCGCCGCGACTCGGGCGTGCGGCGCTCCATGCGACCGCGCCGGTCGATGAGCCCGCGCCGCTCCACGACGACCACAGTTTTCCGTTGGCGGCGATCAGTGATACGGCGATCGAGTCCTGAGCGGCGATCTGGCCGCACGCGACGCTCGACGTGATGCCGGATGGGGCGGCGCTCGCTGTCCATCGCAACCAATCTGCGGCGTGCGGGTAGTTCGTGCCAGCCGAAACGACCGACTACATTTCTCGCCCGTGACGACACCAGATCGACGCTCGCCGACACCGAATGTGACGGCCGTCACCAATGCGGCCGAACAGACGCCGCCGGCGGGCTTGCTCGACGACGCGCTGCGCGCGCTCGAGCCGACCTTCCGGCTCGACAACCTTGTCGCGCTGTCGTCGGATCGCGCCCTCTATCACGCCTGGGATCGCGTGCTGAAGCGGCCCGTCTCGATCCGCGTGCACCTCGCGGCCGAGGCGCCGGGACGCGCCTGGTTCATGCGCGAGACGGAAACGCTCGCGCAGCTCGACCATCCGGCGATCCGGCACGTCTACGCCGCCGGCGAGATCGCGTCGTTCGGGTATCGCACGGCCAACTGGATCGAAGGCGAGAGCCTCGCGGACGCACTGCGGCGCGGGCCACGCCCGATTCCACAGTGCATGTCGCTGATTCGTGATCTCCTGGCCGCGCTCGAGCACGCGCATGCGCGCGGCATCATCATGCGCCGCATTGTCCCCTCGACCTTGATGATCAACACCGGCGGGCAGGGCGTCATCACCGATCTGCGGTACTCGAACTGGTGCCTGCCCTACCTCTTGCCGATGGAGACCGACGACGCAAGCGCCGCGGCGTACATGGCGCCGGAAGTCCGCGCCGGAGAGCCCGGCGAGCCGGCCAGCGACGTCTACACCGTCACCGCGAACATTTACGCCGCCCTTACCGGCAACGCGCCGGACCCGGACCCCGCGCGCATCGTTCCCCCGCGCCAGCTGCGCCAGGCGATTCCCGCCGCCGTGGAGCGCGTGATCATGCGCGCGCTCTCTCAGGTTCCGAAGGGCCGCTACTACACGGCGACCGAGATGCTGGAGGATTTCGTGAGCGACGCGGGCACGTTCCAGGTGCTCGCCGCCGCCCCGACGCTAACGGAGTCGGGCTTCGAACGGCGCCTGCGGCGCGCGCTGGGCGACGACTACGAGCTGCTCGAGGAGATCGGGGCCGGTGGGTTCGGGCGCGTGTACCGCGCGCGCGATCTCGCGCTCGAGCGCGACGTCGCGATCAAGGTTCTGCATCCGGCGCTGATCGCGGATCCCGGCGTCATGGAGCGGTTTCGCCGTGAAGCGCAGCTCGCGGCGCGGCTGCGGCATCCCAACATCGTCAGCGTCCTCGACATCATGGGGCGGGCCGGCCTCATCTGGTATACGATGGAATACGTCCCGGGCTCGAATATCGCGCAGGTCGTGCAGCGCCATGGAAACTTCACGCTGGAGCAGACGGAGCGATTGCTCAACGAAGCCCTGTCGGCACTCGAGCACGCCCACAGCATGGGGCTCATTCACCGCGACCTGAAACCGGAAAACATGCTGATCGAACCCGATGGCCGGCTGCGCATCACCGATTTCGGACTGGCCCTGGCGCTGCGCGGCGGGGCGCGATTCGGCGGCGCCACGTCGCGCAGCGGCACGCCGCAGTTCGCCGCTCCGGAGCAGCTGCTGGGTGAGCGCGTGGATCAGCGCGCCGACCTCTATTCGCTGTCGGCCGTGAGCTATTTCGTCTTGCTGGGCAGACCGCCGTTCAGCGGGAAGACCCCCGAGCAGATTCTGGCCAAACAGACGACCGACGACGTGCCGCCGCTGTCGGCCGAGCGGCGCGATGTGCCGCGCGAGCTCGAGGAGGTCCTGCGGCGCGCGCTGCGCAGCGATCCCGCCGAGCGATTCCATTCCGCCGGCGCATTTCACGCCGCGGTGAGAGGGGTATTCGGGGGGTTCCTACGAAGACTGGCCGCGCTGTTTCGGCCCGACTCCTAGCGCCAGCGAAAGATCTTCAGCGCGATCACGAAGCTCACGGCGCCCCAGGCAACGACGATTGCCAACGGCGTACCGAGGGTCGTCACCGCAGCACCGTCGATCATCACCGCCCGCAGCGCGTCGTTGAGCGCGGTGAGCGGCAGCGCCTTCACGAACGGGATCATCGCGTCAGGGAATCTTGAATACGAGAAGAACGTCCCCGACAGAATCCACATCGGCAGCATGACGAGATTCATCAGCCCCGAGACGCCCTCGATCGTCTTTGCCCGGCTGGCCACCAGCAGCCCGAGTCCCGCGAAAGCGAACGAGCCGAGGACCGTGATCCCGCCCAGAGCCGCGAACGACCCGCGCACCGCCACACCGAACAGCAGCCATCCGAAGCCCACCAGCGCCACGACCTCCACGATCAGGAAGACGAGCCGGGAGAGGATGAAGCTCAGCAGGTAATGGCTGCGCCGCATCGGCGTCGCCATGTAGCGCTTGAGCAGCTTGCGCTGGCGCGCCTGGACGACGGAGAACCCGACGCCCCAGATGCCGCTGCCGAGCAGATTCATGCCCAGCAGCCCGGGAATCAGAAAATCGATGTAGCGCGAGCCCGGCGCGACGACGCGGTCGTCGCGCACCGCGACGAGATCTTTGCGGCCGCGGGCACGCTGCAGCACGTCGTCGACCTCGAGACGCGCGAGCCCGCTCTCGGTGCGGGTCGAGTCGTAGCGATACACGATGGAGTCGCCCGGGATCACGAGCAGCGCGATGCGCCCGGTCCGCAAGCGCAGCCGTGCGGTCGCCGTATCGAGCACCGTGGCGACGAGGTGCGCCGACGAATCGAGCGTGGCCGCCAAGGCGCTGTCGCCCGGTCCGCCCGCGACCCCGACCTGCAATTTCCCGGGCCCGGTGTTCCGGAAGGCGAGCCCGAGCGCGAACGCGAGCACGATGGGAAAGCCGAACACCCAGAAGACCGCTTCGGGCTCGCGGTAGAACTCCCGCATGCGCGAGAGCGCCAGCTGGTACATCGGATGCTCACGTATCACGGA
>Ga0137409_10001125_pt1 | contig 28887 bp, 39 predicted proteins | sample CZODoug1_16funga_FD_122059 | JGI IMG/M metagenome (GOLD analysis project Ga0137409, IMG submission 122059) | Vadose zone soil fungal communities from Angelo Coast Range Reserve, California, USA - CZODoug1_16fungal (Hybrid Assembly) | ecosystem: Environmental > Terrestrial > Soil > Vadose zone...
CAAGCTGTGCGGCCGCCCCGGCGCTCCGCGCCATCTGCGTCCCGGTAAGGGCGCGCAGATGGCGCGGAGCGCCGGGGCGGCCGCACAGCTTGTGGCGAAGGAAGGCGGTTACGCGCATGTCAAGCTTCCTTCAGGCGAAGTCCGATTGGTGAATGTGGAGTGCATTGCCACGATCGGCCAGGTGGGCAACCTCGACCATGAAAACGTCACCATCGGAAAGGCGGGCCGCACGCGGCACATGGGAATCCGGCCGACGGTGCGGGGCGTGGTGATGAATCCTGTCGATCACCCGCATGGCGGCGGTGAGGGGCGTGTAAAAGGCTACCATCCGCTGACGCCCTGGGGCGTGCCGACGCTGGGCTACAAGACACGCAACAACAAACGAACCGATCAGTTCATCGTGAAGAGGAAACACAAGTAGCATGCGCTCACAAAAAAAAGGTCCGTTCATTGACGAGCCGCTCATGAAAGCGATCACCGGCATGAATACGCGGGGGGAGAAGAAGATCTACAAGACCTGGTCGCGGCGGTCCACGGTCACCCCCGAGATGGTGGGCCATACCATCGCGGTGCATAACGGGAAGAAGTTCATTCCAGTTTACGTGACCGAGAACATGGTCGGTCACAAGCTGGGAGAGTTCTCACCGACACGCACATTCAAGGGGCATAGCGCAGCGGGCAGTAAGGACAGGGCCGTTGTTCCGGCAGGAGCGCCGCCATCGGCAGGAGGAGCGCCGGCGGGCGGAGGATCGGCACCGGCAGCCCCGCCGAAGGCTGGATAGGTGAATTTATGATCAGTAAGGCCACGAGTAAGTTCATCCGGATGTCACCGCAGAAAGCACGGCTGGTTGTCGACCTCATTCGCGGCAAAAACGTGAACGAGGCTCTGATGACCTTGAGGTTCACGAACAAGCCGAAGGCAACACGCGAGATCGAAAAAGTTGTGAAGTCCGCCGTCGCGAACGCGACAACGAAATCCGAAAACATCGATGTCGATGATCTCTTCGTCGAGAAGTGCTTCATCAACGAAGGCCCGCGGCTCAAACGGATTCGGCCGGCGCCTATGGGCCGGGCATACCGCTATCAGCGACGTACGTGCCACATAACCATCGAACTGGGGGAGAGGGAATAATGGGTCAGAAGACACATCCTTACGGATTCCGGCTCGGAATCACCAAGCCCTGGCGCTCGCGCTGGTTCGCAAAGCGCGACTACAGCCGGCTGCTCCACGAAGACCTGAAGCTGAAGCGCGATCTGAAGAAGCAACTCGCCCATGCCGGTGTCAGCAACATCGAAGTCGAGCGGATGGCGAACAAGCTTCGCATCACGATCTACACGTCTCGCCCCGGCATCATCATCGGCCGGAAAGGTTCCGAGATCGACAAGCTCAAGGCCGACGTTCAGAAGCGGACAAATCGCGAGGTCTACATCAATATCCAGGAAATCCACCGTCCGGAGCTGGATGCACAGCTCGTGTCCGAGTCCATCGCGATGCAGCTCGAAAAGCGCATTGCATTCCGGCGCGCGATGAGAAAGTCGGTGGATTCGGCTCTGCGCTTCGGCGCGAAGGGAATAAAGGTTCGCGTCAGCGGACGTTTGAACGGTGCGGAGATCGCGAGGTCCGAATGGTACCTGCAGGGCCGCCTCCCGCTGCACACACTGCGCGCGGATATCGACTACGGTTTCGCTCAGTCCTATACGACCTACGGTGTGATTGGCGTGAAGTGCTGGATTTATAAGGGTGAGATATTGCCGAGCAGGCAACCGCACGGTCCGGCGGCGGCGAGTATCTGACTTCCAGAGGTACGTACTCATGTTGATGCCAAAGAAGGTGAAGTACCGCAAGCAACAGCGCGGTCGGATGAGAGGGAAAGCCTGGCGCGGTTCGACGCTCGAGTTCGGTGACTTCGGTCTGAAGACACTCGACGCGGCCTGGATCACGGATCGGCAGATCGAAGCCGGCCGAATCGCCATCACACGGTTTGTCAAACGCGGCGGCAAGGTCTGGATTCGGATCTTTCCCGACAAGCCGGTGACGAAGAAGCCTGCCGAAACCCGAATGGGTAAGGGCAAGGGCGCCCCGGAGTACTGGGTGGCTGTCGTGAAACCCGGGCGCATCCTTTATGAAATGGAAGGCGTGCCCGAGTCCGTGGCGCGCGAGGCGATGCGTCTGGCCGCGCAGAAACTGCCGGTGCATACGAAGTTTGTGATGCGCCTCGAAAAAGGAGCTGAGAAATGAAAGCCACGGACCGCGTGAAGAAGATCCGCGACATGTCGGTCGATGAGTTGCACCGCCATGAGACCGAAATGAATGAGCAGATGTTCAAGCTCCGTTTTCAAATGGCGATGGGACAGACCGAATCTCTGAACAAAATGAGGGAACTTCGAAAGGATCGCGCACGGCTGCTCACGATCCTTAAGGAAAAGGAAAGCGAGTAGGCGCCGGCTTTAGCCGGCGCGGCCCGGCTAAAGCCGAGCCCTACAGGGTCACAGGAAAACATATGGCAGAGGAAACCACAAAAAAAGAAGTCCGCCACCACCAGGAGAAGGTCGGCATCGTGACCAGCACAAAGATGCAGAAGACCATCGTCGTTGAAGTGCACCGGCGCGTTCAGCATCCCACGTACAAGCGGTACATCACGAAACGCGCGAAGTTCATGGCACACGACGAACACGGAAAAGCGCACGAGGGAGACATGGTTCGAATTGTCGAAACGCGTCCCCTCAGCAAGAACAAACGCTGGAGCCTCAAAGAGGTCCTCCGGGCCGCGACTACGGGAGTTTAAGAGCCATGCCAGTTCAAATGAGGACCATCCTCGAGGTGGCCGACAATTCGGGCGCAAAAAGACTGGCCTGCATTCTGCCGCTCGGCGGTTCGACAGGTCTGAAAGCCGGTTTGGGCGACATCATCACCGCTTCGGTGAAGGAAGCCAGCCCGGACAGCAACGTGAAGAAGGGATCGGTTGTGAAGTGCGTCGTCGTCCGGACGCGCAAGGAAACGCGGCGCAAAGACGGCACATACATCCGCTTCGACACCAACGCGGCGGTGCTGATCAATGACGATCATGAGCCGATCGGCACCCGTGTCTTCGGACCCGTTGCTCGCGAATTGCGCGACAAGAAATTCATGAAGATCGTTTCGCTGGCCCCGGAGGTGATCTAAATGGTTACTCCAATTCCTCCGATCAAGAAAAACGATGAAGTTTTCATCCTGCGCGGAAAGGATCGCGGAAAGACCGGCCGCGTTCTGATCGTGCTGCCTCGCGACCAGAAGATCGTTGTCGAAGGCATTCAGATGATCAAGCGCCATACGCGTCCGAATCCGCAGCGCAACATCAAAGGCGGTATCGTCGAGAAGGAAGCGGCCATCCATATTTCCAACGTTGCTCTTGTTTGCAAGAACTGCAAAGAGCATACGCGCATCGCCAGCAAGATCCTCGCGGACGGTCGCCGTTCACGGGCATGCAAGAAATGTGGAAACACCATCGAGTGACGGAGAACAGAAGTGAGTAAAAAAGAACCCAAAAAAGGCAAGGCACCGAAAGAAGCGCCGGACGCTGCGGAAGCGACACCGAAAGCCAAGAAGCTGAAAGCTCACACGGGACCCAGCCGGCTTCACGTCCGCTATGGCAAGGAAATCGTTCCCACGCTCATGAAGCACTTCAACTACACGAACGTCATGGCCGTGCCAAAGCTCGAAAAGATCGTTATCAATATGGGCCTCGGTGAAGCGATCGCCAATGCAAAGATTCTGGACGTAGCTGTTGACGAGCTCGGACGAATCGCCGGTCAGCGCCCGATCGTGACGAAGGCGAAGAAGTCGATTGCGAACTTCAAGCTTCGCCAGAACATGGCTATCGGCACGGCCGTCACGCTTCGCGGCGAAAGAATGTTTGAATTCATGGATCGTCTGACGAGCGTGGTTCTGCCCCGCGTTCGTGACTTCCGTGGCGTCTCGACGAAGTCTTTCGACGGGCGTGGAAATTACACATTGGGTCTCCGCGACCAGTTGATCTTTCCCGAAATTTCTTACGAGAAGGTCGACAAGATTCGCGGAATGAACGTAACAATCGTCACAACAGCGAAAACAGATGACGAAGCCAGAGAGTTACTTAAACAGTTAGGAATGCCCTTCCGGCAATGATTTGGAACGCGGGCTGAAGCCCGCGACTACAGTTGGGTCGGTTCCGAATGTAGTCGCGGGCTTTAGCCCGCGTTCAACAGGAGTATTGATGGCTCGAACTTCGGCAATTGCGAAAGAAGCAAAGAAAAAGAAATTTGCCGTGCGCTACCACAGCCGCTGCAAACGTTGTGGAAGGCCGCGGGGTTTTCTAAGAAAGTTCAATCTCTGTCGAATTTGTTTCCGGCAGTTGTCGCTCTCGGGGGAAGTCCCGGGCGTCGTTAAATCGAGCTGGTAAAAACGTAAGGGGTTAGATATGACCGATCCGATTGCAGACATGTTAACCCGGGTCCGGAATGCGGTTCAGGCCAAGCATCAAAAGGTCGACATGCCGGCTTCGAGACTGAAGGTCGAAATCGCCAGGATTCTAAAAGAAGAGGGTTTCATCGCACATTACAAAACGAGCGAAGAGAGCGGCAAGAACCATTTGACCGTCTTTCTGAAGTACGGTCCAAAAGGCGAACTGGTGATTTCCAACATCGAGCGCATCAGCCGCCCGGGCTGTCGCGTGTACGTTTCGAAGAGCAAGATTCCGAAAGTGCTCGGCGGTCTGGGCATCAATATCCTTACGACGTCGCGTGGCGTCATGACCGGCAAGCAGGCGCGCCAGCAGGGTTTCGGCGGCGAACTGCTTTGCAACATTTATTAAGGAAATGCAAAATGTCGCGAATTGGTAAAAAACCTATTCCTCTGCCGGACAAGGTAAAGGTGGAGATCAAAGCGGACAGCGTGGTGGTCACGGGACCCAAAGGGTCTGTGACGAATCCGATCCCGCCGGGTATCACGTTCGAGCAGAAAGACAAGCAGGTACTCGCCGTCCGCAAGGACGACAGCGGTCCGCAGAGGGCCTTCCATGGCCTTGCCCGCGCTCTTGTGGCGAATGCCGTCAAGGGTGTGACGGATGGATTCAAGAAGGAGTTGGAGATTGTAGGCGTTGGATTTCGCGCGGAGGCCAGGAAGAGCTCGGTCGTTTTCACGCTTGGTTTTTCCCATCCGATCGAGTATCCGATGCCGCCGGGAATCAGCATCACAGTGGACAAGCAGACGAAACTCGTGGTGAGTGGCGTTGATCGGCAGCAGGTCGGGCAGGTTGCCGCGAATATTCGGTCTTTGAGGAAGCCGGACCCCTACAAGAACAAGGGCATCCGTTATGTCGGCGAGGTCCTGAAGAAGAAAGCCGGAAAGGCCGGAGGTAAATAGTCATGCCGAGGCTAGCTTCGAATGAAGTTCGAGTCCGGATTCATCGCCGGATCCGCAAGACCCTGAGCGGTTCGACTGCACGGCCGCGTCTGTCCGTGTATCGAAGCAACAAGCACATCTACGCACAGATCATCGATGACGCCAGGGGAACAACGCTCACGGCCGCGTCGTCGCTGGATGCGGATGCGAAGAAAGATCTGAAGAGTGGCGGTAACTTGACGGCCGCGAAAGCGGTCGGCAAGCTCGTTGCGCAGCGCGCGAAGGCGAAGGGAATCGAGGCGGTTCTTTTCGATCGTGGTGGATATCTGTACCACGGGAGAATCAAGGCGCTCGCGGAAGCAGCCCGTGAGGCGGGGTTGAAATTCTAAACGTAGGGGCGGGCTTCAGCCCGCCCGGTCCGGCTAAAGGCGGACCCTACAAGGAGTTCCTGGTGATTAGTCAAAGAATTGATGCCGCACAACTTCAACTCAAAGACACGGTGGTTTCGATCAACCGTGTGACGAAGGTTGTGAAGGGAGGCAAAAACCTGAGCTTCAGCGCTCTGGTTGTCGTCGGCGACGAAGGCGGTCACGTGGGATACGGCAACGGAAAGGCGAAAGAAGTACCTCAGGCCATCCGTAAAGCAATAGAGGCGGCGAAAAAGAACCTGATCAAAGTACCGATCCACAACAACACGATTCCGCATCAGGTGATGGGGCTGTTCGGAGCCGGCCGCGTGCTGCTGAAGCCTGCTGTCGAAGGAACTGGAATCATTGCAGGTGGCGCCGTGCGCGCCGTGATGCAGGCAGCGGGCGTGTCGAACATCCTGACCAAATCGATCGGGACTTCGAATCCCCACAATGTGATCAAGGCGACTTTCGAGGGTCTGCGAAGCCTCAAGGATCCTCAGGAAGTGGCGCGGCTTCGTGAAAAACCGTTGGAAGAGATTTTGGGGTAATTTCATCATGGCTGGAAAGAAGAAGTCGGCGGGTAGCGCAAAGATCAAGATTCAGTACTATCGCAGCGCAATCGGGTTTAACGAGAAACAGAAGCTGATCGTGAAAGGACTCGGATTCGGCAAGCTGAGCAAGACACGCGAAGTCGCCGACACGCCGGCAATTCGAGGAATGGTCGCGAAGATTCCGCACCTGGTGCGGATAGTCGAGGGATAGTCACATGTCGGGCATCAATACTCTCAAACCGAATCCAGGTTCGACGCACAAAACCAAGAGGATTGGCCGCGGTCCGGGCTCGGGACACGGAAAGACGGCGGGCCGCGGAAACAAAGGCATGTGGTCCCGGTCGGGAAGTCATCAGAAGCGCGGCTTCGAAGGCGGCCAGATGCCGCTGCACCGGCGCATGCCCAAGCGTGGGTTTACGAACGCGGTGTTCAAGAAAAAGTTTTCGACAGTCAATGTCAGCGCACTTGGAAAGTTTGATAAGGGAGCCAAAGTCGGCCCCAAAGAGCTGCTGGATGCCGGTGTGATTCGCAGACTCGCAAAAGACGGCTTGCGAGTTCTGGGTGACGGTCAGATCGATCGCGCATTGCACGTCTCTGCACACCACTTCTCGGAAGGCGCGCGCGAGAAGATCACGAAGGCAGGAGGAACCTGCGAGGTGATAACGCTGTGATTGAAGCTGTACAGAATATCTTCAACATACCGGACCTGAGAAAGCGCATTCTGTTCATGCTTGGGCTTCTTGCTGTGTACCGGGTGGGCGCCTACATCCCGACTCCGGGCATCGATGCCGAGGCATTGAGGAATTTGTTTTCGGCGGCCGAAGGGACACTCTTCGGATTTCTCGATCTGTTTTCGGGCGGGAACTTCCGGCGCCTGACAATCTTCGCCCTGGGGATCATGCCGTACATCACGGCGTCGATCATCCTGCAGTTGCTGACGGTGGTGTGGCCGTATCTGGAGAAGCTGTCCAAGGAAGGCGAGCTCGGACGCCGCAAGATCACGACGTACACCCGTTACCTGACCGTGGTACTCAGTGCTGTCCAGTCCGCGGGTATTGCCGTTGCGCTCCAGCGCCAGGGCAATGTCGTTGTGAATCCTGGTGTCGGTTTCATCCTCATGACGATGCTCACGCTGACCACCGGGACCGCCTTCATCATGTGGCTTGGCGAGCAGATTACGGAGCGTGGCATCGGCAATGGCATGTCGCTCATCATCTTCGCCGGTATCGTCGTCGGCTTGCCGCGGGCGATTAACGACATCTACCAGAAGGTCAACACCGGTGATTGGTCCGTGTTAACTCTGCTGATCGTCGTTGCGATGATGGTCGTTGTCGTTGCGTTCATCGTGCTTGTAGAGCGAGGCCAGCGGCGTATCCCGGTCCAGTACGCGAAGCGCGTGGTTGGACGGCGCGTGCTCGGCGGCCAGTCGACGCACCTTCCGCTGCGCGTGAATACGGGCGGCGTCATTCCGGTGATCTTCGCGTCGTCGATTCTGACATTCCCGCAGACGTTCGGACTCGTCGCGCAGAACAATAGCTATTTGCGTGCCATTACCGACGCGCTGCGATGGGGCGAGCCGCTCTACAACCTGCTGTACGTTGTCGGCATCATTTTCTTCTGCTATTTCTACACGTCGATCATCTTCAATCCGAATGAAGTGGCCGACAACATGAGGAAGTACGGCGGCTTCATTCCCGGCATCCGGCCCGGCAAACGCACAGCCGAGTATGTGAATTCGATACTGACCAGGATCACGCTGGTTGGTGCGCTGTACCTGGCGTTGATAGCCATCATTCCGGAATTCTTGTACACGGGCTTCCACGTCCAGAACATCCCCTTTATTGGGCCGCGCATGGACGCAGTCCTGCCGCAATGGTTTACCCAGGGACTTCGCGTCAACTTCTACTTCGGCGGCACGTCGCTGTTGATTGTCGTTGGCGTAGCAATGGATACTATTCAGATGGTCGAGTCGCAGTTGATCATGCGTCACTACGACGGCTTCCTGAAGAAAGGCCGCGTCCGCGGGAGGCGAGGTTAATGGGCCGTAACATCGTGATCCTGTTAGGGCATCCCGGTGCAGGTAAAGGAACTCAGGCACGAGCGATCATGTATCGCCTCGACATTCCGCAGATCTCCACAGGCGATATGTTGCGCGAAGCGATCGCGAGGAAGACAGCTAACGGAAAAGAAGCGAAAGCGAAAATGGATGCCGGTGAACTGGTCAGCGATGCCCTGGTGAATGGCATCGTCGCGGAACGCATTTCGCACGATGATTGCAAAAAGGGATTCATCCTGGATGGCTATCCGCGGACGGTTCCTCAGGCAGAAACCTTCAGCAAGGAGTTGTCGAATGACGACAACCTTTTTGTCATCGAGATCGGAGCCCAATCCGACGGATTGACGAATCGCCTGACAGGCCGCTGGATCTGTCCAGGTTGCGGAGAGATTTACAACACCTACAGCCGCGCTCCCAAAAAAGAAGGAGTTTGCGATGTGTGCGGCTGGACGCTGTTTCATCGATCGGATGATCGCGAAGATCTGGTTCGGGAGCGATTCAGAACATACAACGAAGAAACCTTTCCTCTGGTTGATTACTACCAGAAGCAGGGCGTGTACTACCGGGTCGACGGTATGAGGCCGATCGAAGAAGTGACCAGGGAAATCCTGACGCTCATCGATAAAAAAAAAGTCCTGATACCGGCCGGTAGAGGAGGAAACGAGGAGTTTGCCAAAAGAAGACGCCATTGAAGTCATAGCCACGGTGATCGAGCCCTTGCCGAATGCGATGTTTCGCGTCGAGCTGGAAAACAAGCATCAGGTGCTGGCCCATATTTCGGGAAAAATGCGGAAGAACTTCATTCGTATCCTTCCCGGCGACAAGGTGGCAGTCGAGCTTTCACCATACGATCTGACTCGGGGCCGGATCGTGTACAGATACAAATGAGGTTGTAATGAAAGTCAGAGCATCGGTCCGAAAAATTTGTGACAAGTGCAAGATCGTTCATCGCAAGCGCGTCGTCCGTGTCATTTGCGTGAACACGAAGCACAAACAAAGACAGGGGTAACCAATGGCACGTATTGCGGGCGTGGATCTTCCACCCAACAAGCGCATTGAGATCGGCCTCACCTACATCTACGGAATCGGACGTTCGCAGGCGAACAACATTCTCAAGGCTGCCGGTGTGAACGTGGATACAAAAGTCCGTGAGCTGAACGACGACGAGACCAACAAGATCCGAAAGATCATCGAAGAGCAGTTTCGCGTCGAGGGCGACCTTCGCAAGGAAATCTCGTTCAACATCAAACGCCTGATGGAAGTGGGATCGTATCGAGGGTTACGCCACCGCCGCGGGTTGCCCACGCGTGGTCAGCGGACGCACACGAACGCCCGTACTCGAAAGGGCCCACGGCGAGGCGCTATCGCGGTTCGCAAGAAGGCTTCGGCGAAGACTTAGAGAGGTCATAGATGGTTCAACCCAAGAAGAAGGGTGCGAAGAAGAAAGAAAAGAGGATCGTTCCGAGCGGTGTGGCGCATATTCAGGCCACGTTCAATAACACCGTCGTCACGATCTGCGACATGGAAGGTAACGTGGTCTGCTGGTCGAGCGCCGGCTCGCTTGGTTTCAAGGGTTCTCGAAAGGGAACGCCGTTCGCCGCACAGCAGGCCGCAGTGACTGCTGCGAACCGCGCGCGTGAAGCGGGCATGCGTTCGCTCGAAGTGAACGTGAAGGGACCGGGATCCGGCCGCGATTCCGCCATACGGGCGTTGCAGACGGCCGGCCTGGAAGTGCGTGCCATTCGTGACGTGACGCCGATTCCCCATAACGGGTGCCGTCCACCCAAACGACGCAGAGTGTAATAGGAGAAGCATCATTGGCTAGATACATAGGACCCGTATGCAGGCTGTGCCGCAGAGAAGGCATGAAGTTATTCCTCAAGGGGGAGCGCTGCTTCAAGCCCTCCTGCGGAATTGAAAAACGAAACTTTTCGCCCGGTCAGCACGGCCACGATCGAAAGGCGAAGATCGTCGGATACGGCCTCCAGTTGCGCGAAAAGCAGAAGGTCAAGCGCATCTACGGCATCCTCGAGAATCAGTTCCGTTCCTACTTCGAGCGCGCCGTCCGGCAGAAGGGCGTTACCGGCGAGAACCTGTTGGCTCAGCTCGAGCGGCGCCTTGACAACGTACTGGTACGGCTTGGCTTCGCCACAACTCACGCCCAGGCGCGACAGTTTGTCCGCCATGGCCACGTGGTTGTGAATGGCAAGAAGGTCAACATTCCGTCGTACCAGGTGAGCGTCGGCGAAGAAATCGGTGTCAAAGAGAAGATGAAGAAGAACGTCCAGGTGGTGAGCGCTCTCGAGTTGGTGGGTGGCCGTGGAACTCCGCATTGGATGGAACTGAACAGCGAAAACGTCACAGGAAAGATTGTCAGTCTGCCGAAGCGTGAAGATATCAACATGCCGATTCAGGAACGAATGATCGTGGAACTTTATTCGAAATAAACTAGCCGCGGATTTCGCGGATAACGCGGATGGGCGCGTAAAAGACCTTTGATGCGCCCATCCGCGTTATCCGCGAAATCCGCGGCCCCCAGGGGAAACTAAATGCTTTGGAAAGGTTTTCAAAAGCCGAAAAGATTGATCGTTGCCATGGATCCGCCCGCGACGGATCAATATGCTCAATTCTCCGCTCAGCCCTTTGAGCGGGGATTCGGCACGACGATCGGTAATGCGCTACGCCGTGTTCTGCTCTCGTCCATTGAGGGCGCTGCGATTACTGCCGTGAAGATCGAAGGCGTCTTGCACGAGTTTTCTTCGATCCCGGGCGTGGTCGAAGATGCAACCGATATCATTCTCAACCTGAAGCAGATTCCACTCAAGTTGCACGGCGAAGAGCGAAAAACGATCTATCTCAAAGGGACTCAGCCCGGTGTTTACACTTCGGGAAACATCGAACACGACGCCGATATCGAGCTTCTCGACAAGAATGTCTACATCGGCACAGTCAGCGAAGGCGGATCCCTTCAAATCGAAATGCGAGTCCAGAATGGCCGCGGGTACGTTTCCGCGGACCGGAACTTCGACGAAGATCTCGGCATCGGTTACATCCCGGTTGACTCGGTTCACTCACCGGTTCGCAAGGTGAATTATTACGTGGAAGCCGCACGTCTGGGCCAGGTGACCGATTACGACAAGCTGACCATCGAGATCTGGACCAACGGTTCGATCACACCTCAGGATGCTCTCGGACTCGCTGCGAAACTGGTCAAAGACCATATGCAGATCTTCATTCAATTCGAAGAAAAGCCGGAGCCTGTTGAAGAGCCCGCCGAGGTCCGTCACGATGCCGTGATCGAACACCTGAACAAGTCCGTCGACGAGCTCGAATTGTCCGTCCGGTCGTACAACTGTCTGAAGAACGCGAATATCCGGACGATCGGAGAGCTTGTGACGAAGACCGAAGCCGAAATGCTCAAAACGAAAAACTTCGGCCGCAAATCCCTGAACGAAATTAAGGAAATCCTTCAGAGCATGGGGCTTTCGCTCGGCATGAAAATGGATGAGCACGGCCGGCCGCTTCAACCGACATCTACGGAACAAACGCTATGAGACATCGGAATGCCCACCGGAAGCTGAGCCGGAACAGCTCCCATCGCCGCGCCATGCTGCGAAACCTGGTCACGGATTTTCTGGATCACGGGCGCCTGATGACAACGCTTCCGAAGGCGAAGGAAGTGCGTCCGCTCGCTGAGAAGATGATTACTCTCGGCAAGCGCGACAACCTCCATGCGCGCCGTCAGCTCTACGCGTACCTGCTCAGGGAGGCCGTTGCCAAGAAGGTATTCGAGACAATCGCTCCGCGTTTTTCAGATCGTAAAGGCGGCTATAGCCGGATCATCAAACTCGGCAACCGCAAAGGCGACGGCGCAGATCTCGCCATCATCGAACTGCTTGGCAGCGAACTCGAAGTGAAGAAGGCCGAGAAAGCCGAGAAGGCCAAGGAGAAGGCGCAGAAAGCCGGTAAGGAAAAGAAGGAAGAGAAAGAAGAAGAATAAGGGACGAAACCACAAAAAAGCACTGTAGCGGCGGTCTATGACCGCCGACGATCTCGAATTCAGACATCGTCGGCGGTCATAGACCGCCGCTACAGTGCTTTTTTTGGCTTCGTACCTCCTGCCTTGTGCCTTTGTCTTTACGAACCCTGTGTGTTATATCAGAACCCGCTTCCACATCTAGATAATCCAGACGTCACACACGATTTTGTTTTGGGGGGATGCGTATGAGTCCAGCTCAGCCAATCTGCACTTTCCTAATCGCAGCAATTTGTCTCATCGGTTCGATTCCGTCGCACGCGCAAGTAACGACAGCCACGGTATATGGCGTGGTTCAGGATCCCACCGGAGCCGTTTTGCCGGGCGCTACGGTCGTCGCAACAAATCAGGGAACGAATTTATCGCGCGAATCCGTGACGGACGAGCGAGGAGAATTCGCGATTCTGGCGCTGCCGGCAGGCGCTTACACGTTGAAGATCGAGCTTCCCGGGTTCAAGACCTACTTGAATCAAGGTCTTCAGCTCGGCGCCGGCCAGACTGTTCGACAGACCTTTTCGCTTGCTATAGGGCAGTTGTCGGAGAACATCACGGTGGCCGAAAGCGCCCCGCTGGTCGAGACAGCCAGTGCTGCGCAGCAGGAGTCTATCGGCAGACAGGAGGTGACGGAGCTGCCGCTGGCCCGCCGCAACCTCCTTGGTTTGATGACGCTGACGCCTGGTGCGACGGAGAACTCGACAGGCATCGCCGGCGGCGGCAACATCCGGCTCAACGGTGTGGCCGAAGGCGGCACGGCGATCACGGTGGACGGGACCGATGCGGTCTCCAACAGTGAAACGCGAGGAACCGGCACATACGGCGGCCAGAATCAGATCAGTGTCATGAGCATTGAGGCCGTTGCGGAAGTCCAGGTCATCAAAGGCATCCTGCCTGCGGAATACGGAGGAGCCGCCGGCGGCCAGGTCAACATGCTCAGCCGCTCGGGCACGAACACTTTCCACGGCTCGGCATTCGAGAACTATCAGAGCCAGGCGTTCTCCGCTCGCGATCCATTCCTGCCGGGCAGTGCGGTGAAGCCAAAGATTCGGTTTAACCAATTCGGCGGGTCGATCGGCGGACCCATCGTCCGGAACCGCGTGATGTTCTTTACCGCTTACGAAGGCTACCGTGAATCGGCAGGCATGAGCGTCCAGGGAAACGTTCCCACGCAGCAGACGCGAGATCGGATCCTGGCTGCGCTGCCTATGGTCGAGACGAAGATCGCGCTGGACCAGCTGCCGCTGCCGAACGAGGCTATCGTGGCCAATGGCGTGGTCAACACTGACATCGGCAGGTTCCGCTCTTCCGGCAACCGCGAGCGCAGAGATAACCACGTCACGGCCAAAGGTGACCTGGTTCTGTGGAATGGCAATCTATCCGTGACCTACACTCGGATGAGGCCGTACACGGAGAATCCGTCGATTTACGTCGCCAACAACCAGAAATTCTTCAACACCCAGGATCGTATTGCGACCCAATATGTGTTGTCGCGCGGCTCCTGGGTTTCCGAGAGCCGCTTCGGATGGAATCGCAGCTTCCTGGATCGTTTCCAGGATTTCTGGTTTGTTTCCGATCCGGCGAAGCCGCCTGAAACCGAAAAGACGAAGGTAGGCCGGCGCATTCCGTTGTTTACCATCGCTGGCCTGTTTGGAACAGTGAGTTCCGAAATATTGGAATTGAAGGGCCGATCGTTCAGCGCCGAGCAGAAGCTCAGTCGTATCGTTGGTGTACATAACGTAAAGGTCGGTGTCCGATGGGCGCGGCAGGGCGGAAGCAAGACAAATCCGCAGAATCCCAACATTACGTTTCAAAACCTGAACGATTTCCTCGCGAACATCCCGAACTCGGTGGCGCTGCAGAACGGCAAGCCGCCTCACGATGGGCATCTCGATGAATTCGGCGGATTCATTCAGGACGACTGGCGAGTCAACAAGCGGCTCGTGCTCAACCTTGGCCTGCGTTACGACAACTATTCGACGATCAGCATTCGGCCCACGACGAACACTCCCGCGGAAATCGTGAATCTCGAACCGCCAACCGACCTGCGAAAGATGGACTTTGGCGCGTTCCGCGATCCGAAGAAACCATATGACGCCGACAGGTACAATTTCGGGCCTCGCGTCGGTTTTGCGTGGAACCTCAGTGAGAAAAGCGAGACGGTCATCCGGGGCGGCGTCGGTGTGCTGTTCAGCCCGCATTTGTTTGCCGCACTTCAGAACTCAGTCTCCGATCCTTTCGGCCCTGCGGATGTGACGTACAATCGAACCGAAGTCGCTGCTCGAGGTCTCAAATGGCCTGCCTATGGTGAGGATATTCGCAACATCTTCATAAGGGAGTCTGCCGGGAGAAAGTTCATCTACGCGTTGATGGATCCGAAGCTGTCAAATCCCTACACAGTTCAGTCGCTGATCAGTTTTGAGCGGGCGCTCGGGTCCAGTTTGATGGCCGAAGTGGACTACGTGCGCACGGACGGGCAGAATTTTCCATTGAATCGGCCGCTTGTGAATGCATTCGACAGGCAGACCGGTGCTCGGCCCAATCCGACGCTCGGGACGCCTGGCGGGTATTACGTCAGCAGCGATCAAACGATGGTCTACAACGCTCTCCAGACGTCTCTGCGGCGGCGGTTCTCCAACAATCTGGGTTTCGACATCCACTACACGCTTCGGAAGGGATGGTCTGATCAAGGCGGCGGTCTCAGTTCCGCTTTTGTGAACAGTGACATTTTCAACACGCAGGACTTCTTCGATCCGAAGTTTGATCGAGGGCCGCTTTCTCAGGAAGCCCGTCACAATGTGGCCGGCAACGTCATTTACGAGCTTCCATGGCTGAAGGGAAGTCGCGGCGCTCTGTCCCAGATTCTGGGCGGCTGGCAGGTTTCGTCAATTGTCAACATCCGCTCGGGTGTGCCGTTGCGCATTACGCAATCTTCGGGTATCACCCAAAGCCGGCCGGATTACGTTGGTGGAAATCCGGTCCTTGATAACTGGGGCGATACGCTGCTTTACTTGAACAGGGCCGCGTTCGCCCTTGTTCCGACGTATCCGGTAACGAATGCAACGATTCGCGCAGGCACGGCGAATCCTTCTCTCTTTCACGGACCAGGCCGGTGGCAGGCGGACATCTCGCTTGGCAAAACTTTCCGTCTCCGCGAATCCGTCAGTTTGCAGGTCCGAGCCGACGCGTTTAACGCATTCAATCATGTAAACTACAGCAATCCCGTTATGGGCATCACGTCGCCGGACTTTGGCAAGATTACCAGCGTCCCGGTCGGGAGCTGGCGTAACGGCCAGGTCGGCGCGCGGCTCGCATTCTGAGAACGCGGGCTAAAGCCCGCGACTACATTCAAGCCAGACGTTTTCCCCAATGTAAGTCGCGGGCTTTAGCCCGCGTTTCTTGAACCAGGAGGCACAGATGACTCGTACGCGTTTGGTTTTAACCATTGCTCTCGTCTCAGCCATATGGGCCGCGGTTGGATATCCGTTCTCGGCCCAGGTGAAGCGGACCAATACTTTCCACCCCGGGATAACTGGGAGCATCGAAAACCTGCAGAAGTTGGCATGGATGGCGCCAGGTTGAACGAGGCCGTCGAGTTCATGAAGGCCCACGAAACCACGACGCCGGCTCGAGACTTTTCAGATCAGGAGATCATTTTTGGAAAGCTTCTCGGGTCGATCCCCACCGAGCGAGGTGCCACGAATGGATTGATCATTCGCCACGGCTACATTGTGGCCGAGTTCGGCGACACGCTGCGGCCCGATCCAACCTACAGTGTGGCGAAGAGCATGCTCTCAACCGTAGCAGGCATCGCGCTGGACCGCGGTCTGATTCCGAACATCGACGATTCTGTTACAAAAGTGATCAAGGATGGCGGCTACGACTCGCCGCACAACCGGCTCATCACCTGGCGGAACCACCTTCAGCAGGAGTCGGAATGGGAAGGCGAGATGTGGGGGAAAAACGCCAACTTCCTCGGAACGGAAGGCTTCGGTCGTGGCCAGATGAAACCTCGGGGCATCCAGGAGCCCGGAGCGTTCTACGAATACAATGACGTTCGCATCAACCGCTTTGCACTGTCGCTCCTGAGACTGTTCAAGAAACCGATTCCCGACGTCTTCCGCGACGAGGTGATGAATCCGATCGGCGCCTCCTCAACGTGGAAGTGGGTGCCTTACGCCAATGCCTACGTGGAAATCGATGGCAAGCGGATGGCCTCGGTCAGCGGCGGCACGCGTTGGGGCGGCGGCATGTGGATCAACAGCTCCGACATGGCCCGCTTCGGTCTGCTCTGGCTGAGGGGCGGCAAATGGGGCGATCGTCAGATCGTCTCGCCATCCTATGTGAAGATGGCGACTACGCCGAGTGCCCACGGACCCGACTACGGTTTTCTGTGGTGGCTGAACACGAAGCAGGGACAATGGCCCGGGTCACCGGCGAATGCGTACTCCGCGCGGGGAAACGGCGGCAACATTATCTTCATCGATCCCAGTCACGACCTCCTGGTGGTCTGGCGATGGAGCGCCGAGTCGAGCGAGGGTTTCAGGAGAGTGGTTGCCGCAATCACGAGTTAACGACGGTCAGTGCGTCATCGCGTAGATGATGTAGTTCGTGCCAAGCTTGTACCCAAGCGCGGTCATGGGGACCGGATAAAAGGGATCATCCGCGTGCTCCCAGGAATCGCCCATGTCGCTATTGAAATTGATGGCGACCATCAGATCATGGTGATCGTTGTATATGCCGCGCCAATGCGGCTGGCCTTCCATTTGCGCAACGATCTGTCCTCCGCGTGACATGCGTAAGTGCCGTTCGCCGGGAATGGGGGTACGCTCATCCAGGTCGAAGAAGACGTGCATGAGAGGGTCGTCTTCCGGGATCTCGACGATCGGCCGGTCCGGAAAAACTCGCCGTATGGCGGCCTCAAATATAGACCAGTCATACTCGCCGTGGAGGTCGTCGATCAGCAGAAACCCGCCGCGCAGCAGGTGCTCTCTCAGGTTTGCGGCTTCCTCGCTAGTGGGACGCCAGTTTCCCCGCCCGGGCTGCTGCAGGAACAAGAACGGGTAATCGAAAATGCGCTTATCGGTCAGTTCCAGATGCGCTTCCTCATCGTCCACCGTCAGATTGGTCATCCGGCGCAGCGCCGGAAAGAAATGCTCCTCGGCCAATGGATAGTCGATGGCCCACCACGGTTGGTAGTACCCATGCGAGCCGCCACCGCCAAATGTCCGATACTTCACACGCGCCATATGAAACTCGGCCCCGGCCGAATCCGTACGTGAATCGTTCATTCGACCGCCGGCATGGCTGACGATTCCAACCAGGAGACAGGCCATCAATCCGGCGGCGGTCTTGAGGGTTATTTCCCGGCGTATCCAGCGATGATGCATGTTCGTGCAATCCTTTTCTGCGTGCACATAATTATCTGACAAAAATAGCGCGTCAAGAGATTTACTTGAATGTTCAGCGCCGTTTTTCTGTCTGGGTCGCCTGCTCGGCGAGGATCGCGTGGAACATGGCCTCCTGGATGTCCGCTTCGACCTGGCAGCTGGCGGGATCGATGAATGGGTTCGGACCGCGATTCTGGAGCTTCGAGTACTTCTGTTGCAGGTTGTACTGGGCCGGGTGATCTCCGAGTTGGACGTCGCACGGCAGCGCGCGCACCAGTTTGAATGAGCGGTTGAACTGGTCGACAAGCGCAGGCGTCAGTGTTGCGGGAGGACGCAGACTGCAGTTGAACACGACGTCGTAGGTTTTTCCATTCTCCTGGGCTTTCATCGTCCAGGTCGTGCAGCCGGGAGTGTGGCCCGGCGTCAGATGAGCGACAAGTGTCGTGCCGCCGAGCGTCACCGACTCTCCGTCGTGCAGCACCTTGTCGATGGGATGCTCTTTGCCGCCAGGTTTGATGGCCTTAAGCGCCGGAACGTCCTCAGCCATCGCCATCACCTGGGCGCCGGTTTGTTGTTTGACCAGGGCATCACCTTCCTGATGATCGCCATGTGCGTGGTTTCCCAGCAGGATCTTAGTGTCGGAGAATTTGAACCCCAGTTGCGTGACCGACTTTTCAATCGTCGGCACATTTCGTTCATACGTGCTGTCGATGAGGATATTTCCTTGTGGTGTAACGACGAGAAAGGAGCTGAGGGTCTTCGTTCCGACGTAGTAGATATTGCCGATGATCTTGTGGGGCGGGAACTGCGTCGCCTGGTCCTCCGGCGTACCCATGTTGCGTGCCAGGATCGATCGCGGTGTGTAGGTTTGTCCGTGGACCGTGACCGCCGGGTGGTCGGGAGCAGGCTGGCCCGCCGTCTGGGCCTGCGCCGCATATACGGATGTGGAAAAAACAGCCGCGAACAACGTGAGCTTATAGTGCTTCATGAATTTGTCCCCGGCGAATTATACGTTGATCAGTTTTCTCACGGGAAGAATAAAGGCTTCGATTCGCCGAGCGTATTCCCCTCCTTTTGAAGGAGGGGTGGCTGCGCCATCAAGAAAATGCTGCGAAGCCACCTTAGAAGGCGCAGACGGGGTGGTCGCTCGCGCACCATGTTTCAAATCGCATTCCGTAACGTAACTTGTGAGCGACCACCCCGGCCGTGCCATTTCGGAACGCGTCTTTTTCTTGATGGCACGGCCACCCCTCCTTCATAAGGAGGGGAATGCGCCTGACGTGTAGTTCATTCTGACCCCACGGCTCACGCCGTGGGCTACATTCTGCCGCCGCTCCGCGGCTTACTTCGAACTAAACGCTTTCCAGTGGAACAGCATTGATTCGCCGGTGTGCTTTGCGGCGAAGTCCCAGCCGTGGGGGCCGGGATAGAGGTGTGCTTCGTGGGGATAGGATGCTTTTGTGAGCATCTCGTCGAGCAGCTTGGCGCCGGCATCGAAACCGTAGTTGTCCTCGGTACCGCAGTCGAAATAGATCTTCAGCCCGTTCAGCTTCTTCGTGTCTTTCGCGAGGGTCATGGGATTGTTGGCGTCCCAGTAAGCCAGGTCCTGGTTGATGCCATAGATCCTGTCGAAGAGTGACTGGAACAACTGGAGCCTGCGATCGGACACGCGCGCAGCCGAAAGATCCGCCAGGAGTACGGCACTGTGGGCGCTCACCGATCCGAACATATCCGGATGTTTCATCGCCAGCTTGAGGGCTCCGTAACCGCCCATCGATGTACCGCTGATTCCGCGAGCGGCCCTTGATGCGTCCACGCGGTAGCTGGATTCGATCATTGGAACGAATTCGGAGACGATCATGTCTTCCCACTTCTCACTGCCGTCGCGTGTATTTGTGTAAAAGCTGGTGCCGCCATTTGGAATTGCCACTATGAACTCGCCGATCTTTCCGTCGGCGATCATGCGGTCCAGCATCAGGTCCGTTCCGCCCCGCGTGCTCCACCGCATTTCGTTCTCGAACATTCCATGAAGGAAGTACACAATCGGATACCGCTTCGTGGATGTCTTGTAGGAAGGAGGCAGATAGATGCCGTATCCGAGCTCCCGGGCGAGCACCTTGCTCTGGAGAGTCTTGTACTCGACGCGCGATCCGGCGGGAACGACGTCACGCTGACCGAATTGAATCGAGAAAATAACGAGAAGGATCAGGCTGCGGAGCATCGCTTATTCCTCCGGAGACACTTCGCGAGGTTCCTCCGGAGCACGTGTACCATCGAAATGCCGGATCCGCAGGTTCTCTGCCGCAATGTCGGTGAGATCGACCATGGCCGCTGCGTTCACGCCCATGGTGATGGCAATGGTTTCGCTGAGCTCTTCTTTGGTAGCGCCGTATTTCAGCGCCTTCTTGATGTGTCCTTCAAGGCATCCCTTGCAGTGGCTTGCAAGTGATGCGGCGATGGCAATCAGCTCCTTGGTCTTTCGATCAAGATGAGAAGCCTTGTAGGTTTCCTGGTAAAACTGAAAATAGATCTTCCGCATGCGCGGATCGACCATGGTGTATGAAGGCCATTTCGCCGTTTTCGACTTCTCGTCATCTGCCATCTATAATGCCCCGCACAGTTATTAAAATCCACGGGAATGGTACGTGTTAGACTGTGACTCCGTCAAGCACGTCTCTGACGGTGGACGCGAGTTTCCCGAGTTCGTAGGGCTTCTGGACGAACCCTTCGATACCAATTCTTTCCAGCATCGGCACCTTCTCTGGAGAGGTATATCCGCTGGAAATCAACACTTTTACATCGGGTGTTTTCTGGCGGATGAAACGAAGGGCGGTCATGCCGTCCATTTCGGGCATGATCATGTCGAGGATGACGAGCTTGATATCCTCGGCTGCCTGCTCGACGGCTTCCATGCCGTTCTTGGCGCACACCACGGTATAGCCGAGATCCTTCATGGCAGTCTCGAGCAGATTCAGCATCTCCGGCTCGTCGTCCACAACCATGATCTTTTCGGCGCCACCTGCTCGCCTGGTCTCCTTCTGCGCGGTGTCCTTACGGGGTTCGCTTGACGCCGGGAAGGTAATGATGAACTCAGTTCCAAGGTCCAGTTCGCTCTTCACGTCGATGGTACCGCCCGTCTGTTTCACGATTCCGTACACGACACTGAGGCCGAGGCCCGTTCCCTTGGTTTTTTCCTTGGTAGTGAAGAAAGGATCAAAGATCTTCGACAGGTTTTCGGGATCGATCCCGTTCCCGGTATCGGTTACTCGAACTGTCACCTTCTCGTCTTCGGTTCGAGTCGTGAACCGGAGCGTTCCGCCTTCGGGCATCGCGTCGCGTGCATTGATCGCGAGGTTCAGCAGCACCTGGCCAAGCTGCGTTTCGTCGGCTTTGATATTCGTATTCTCCGGCGTCAGGTCGAACTCCAGACGAATCTTTCGATCCAGTGTCTCGCTCAGCAGTTTGCCCGTCGTGCGGACGGCTTCATTTAAATTTACAACTCGACGAGTGACTGCGTCCTTTCGCGACAACGACAGCAACTGCCTTGTCAACTGACCGGCGCGTTTTGCCGCCTTAACGATGACGTCGGCAAACTTGAGGGCGGGATGGCCGGCCTCGGTTCGAAGTTTGATCAGTTCGGCATTGGGCAGGATGATTCCCAGAATGTTGTTGAAGTCGTGAGCAACGCCGCTTGCCAGCGTGCCGATCGATTCCATCTTCTGGGCTCGCGCAATCTGCTCAACCAGATGCGTGCGTTCGGTCACGTCCTTGATAATGCCGGAGTAACGATCACCGTCGGCAACGCAGCTCAACAAGGTCACAATTCTCTCATTCGCGGCGTTCAGGAGCTCAGTTTCGAAGTTTTGAACGCTGCCTGAGATTCGTACGACCTCGACAAACTCGCATGCAGTGCTGGGTTTCGTGAAGAGTTCGGTCAGCGTCCTTCCGACGATGCTTCCCCCAAACATCGCTTCGGCCGCGGGATTCGCATCGACGATGTGCCAGTTCTTATCGCAGATGTAAACCACGTCCTGGATCCGGGCCACCAGTGTCCGGTATTTCAGCTCCGATTCGCGGAGGTGGTTGTAAAGACCGATGTTCGCAAACGCGCTCGAGATCTGGGGCACAACGATCATCAGCGTTCGCACGGTCTTTTCGTCAAACGCGCCCGGCGCGTCGTCTGCCAGGCAGAGGACGCCGCGAACTTGAGTTCGCGCCAGCAGCGGTACGCAGAGCCATGAGGCCAGAGTCTTCGGGAGAGGCCATCCGGGAGACCATGTTGCATTCCCACTGAGGTCTTCCACGTGAACCGGGCTGTTGTTCTCTTCGAGATATCGAACGAGGCGTGTGCCGTCGATATTTGAACGAAATTGTTCGACGCCTGAGTAGATGTTCGAAACTGCCTGGAGGTCGAAAGGCCTTGAACCGGAACCGGCGTAGATCAGAGCATATTTGCAGGCTACGGTTTCCGCGATGGCGTTGACGAGCTCCGACGACAGGCTCCAGATCGATGTATGCTGGCTGATGGCATCGCCGACACGCCGGACCATGGAGAGCTCATCCATCTTGCTCCGCATGTTGGTATTCGCCTTATCCAGAGCGGAGGTGAGAGAGGCAATGCGGCGGTCGGCAATGCGGCGTTCGCCATTGCGGCGTTCGGCAACGGGGCGTTCGGTATCGTTCGGCATAGTTATCTAAGTAAGAAACCTGTCGATTTCCATTCTTCGGTTCTTGAGGTCCGCAACTGCCTCCAGAAATTTGGCCTGATTCAGACCCACTGCACGCAACACTTCAGGCGCCACTTCGGTTGTCTTATGGTCCAGGGCGAGCTTGGCACATACATTCGCGGCATGAACGCAGGAAACGATTCGCTCGGAAAGATGTTCGGGAGCCAATGAATGGTGATGCGCGATGGCCATCACGAGCTTCGGAGGCAATTGCCATCGTTCCGCCATCCAGGCGCCGATCTCGGTGTGATCCATTTCCGGGTCTTCCGGGAAATAGGCATCGATGATCATCCTTCCGACATCGTGAAGTAGACCGGCCATGAAGCAGACGTCGGTTTCAGCCATCATGGTTTTCTGCGCAATCATCGATGAAGCCATCGCTGTCCCGAAGGAATGTTTCCAGAACTCCGTGCGATTCCTGCCACGCTTGCCGAGCGTCCCACAGACGATCACGCCGAGTGAGAGCTGCTTCAGCATGTTCACGCCGATCACAATGACGGCATGGCGGATTGTGCCGATTTTCGCGCGATGCCCGTAATACGCTGAATTCGCCAGACTTAAAACTTTGACCGCCAGGGCCTGATCGCTGGAAATGATCTCGGCCAGCTTTTCGGCGCCCGATTCGTCATCGTCGGCCAGACTCAACACCTTCTGCGCAATGACCGGCAGGGTGGGTAAGTCTGTAACGCAATGTAACTTCCGTCTGTAATCGACTATTGTGCTCATATACTTCGCCCAACCATGTATCGGAGGCGGGACCGGCAAACTTTAGGCTCGGCGCGGGTTTGGCCGGCTGTGCTAGGATAGGGAGTTCAATTTCATGGTACAGACCTTACTGCCGGACCGCTTTACGCGGCTGAATGACAACGAAACCGATGCCCGAATCCGTGAGGCCCGCGCGAAGCTGGGCCCCCGCCTGGTTATTTTAGGCCATCATTATCAACGAGATGAGGTCATCAAGTTCGCCGACGTTCGCGGGGACTCCTTCAAGCTTGCCGAGTGGGCTGCCAATCGCAAGGACGCCGAGTACATCGTCTTTTGCGGCGTACACTTCATGGCCGAAAGCGCCGACATTCTGAGCGCGGACTATCAAAAAGTGGTCCTGCCGGATCTCAGCGCCGGCTGTTCGATGGCCGACATGGCTGCTGCCGACCAGGTCGAGACGTGCTGGGAGGAACTGGAACGCCTCACTCCGGGGAAAATCATCCCGATCACCTATATGAACTCGGCCGCGACCATCAAGGCATTTTGCGGTCGTCACGGCGGCGCGGTCTGCACTTCGTCGAATGCAGCCCAGGTCATGCGTTGGGCCCTGGAACGATCCGACAAGATTCTTTTCCTTCCCGATCAGCATCTGGGAAGAAACACGGCCCACAGCCTGGGATTCCGCCTGGAAGAAATGGCGGTTTGGGACCCTTACGAAGAGCTTGGCGGAAATTCGGCCGAAACTTTGAGCAACAGCCGGATCGTTCTGTGGAAAGGGCACTGTTCGGTGCACCAGCGTTTCCTGCCTCAGCATGTTGCCCAGGTGAGAGAACGGCATCCTGGAATTCGAGTCATTTCTCATCCAGAGTGCCGGTTCGAAGTAGTTCAGCTTTCCGATGATGTCGGTTCCACTGAACACATCATCAAGCGTCTGACCCAATCACCGGCCGGAACGAAGTGGGCCGTGGGTACGGAAATCCACCTCGTGAACCGGCTCAGGAACGAAAATCCTGACCGCTTCATTATTCCGCTCGACGATTGCGGCTGCCTGTGCTCCACCATGTTCCGCATCGATCCGGCGCACTTGCTCTGGTCGCTGGAGAATCTGCTCGAAGGCCGCGTCGTGAACCAGATCACTGTTCCTCCCGAGGTTGCAGCTGACGCACGTATTGCTCTCAACCGGATGCTGGAAATCGCGCGGTAATTCCGGGACAGACGTAAGAATTTAGCCGCGAATTACGCTGATTACGCGAATGGGGCGCAAAAAAGTTCTTGATGCGCCCATTCGCGTAATCAGCGTAATTCGCGGCTATGATCCCCTTCGGACATTCGCACAAAATGCTCAAGGCGAAACATTATCTTGTGCGCGGGCGCGTTCAGGGCGTAGGTTATCGCTACTTCGCGCTTGAAGCTGCGGAGCGCCGGGGTATTCGAGGATATGTGCGCAACTTGCCCGGAGGAGAAGTCGAAGTACGCGCGGAGGCCGATGAGTCTGCTCTCGAGTTGTTCAAACAAGAACTTGAACGTGGTCCGGGCATGGCGCGAGTCACCGAAATCGTAGAGAATGACCTACCGGTGTCAGGGTCATATTCATCATTTTTGATACGAGGTTGACATGGACGAATTGAAGAAACTGATCCGCGAGGTCCCTGATTTTCCAAAGAAGGGCATCCTCTTCTACGACATCACAACGCTGCTCAAAGACAAGGCAGGCTTCAAGAAAGTGGTTGAGTACCTCACGGAAAAGATTCGCCCGTTTCAGCCCGATGTAGTTCTCGGTATCGAGGCCCGCGGATTCATCTTTGCGCCCGCTCTCGCCTACAACCTGGGCGCCGGTTTTGTTCCCGTTCGCAAGCCGAAGAAGCTCCCGGCCGAGACAGAGCGGATAAGCTATGAGCTCGAGTACGGCATGGATACGCTCGAGATCCACAAGGACGCGGTGAAGCCCGGCATGAGCGTGGTCGTCGCGGATGATCTGCTCGCCACGGGAGGAACCAGTCTCGCCACGGTACGTCTGGTCGAGAAGCTTGGCGGCAAAGTCGCTGCTGTAAGTTTCGTGATCGAGCTGGTGGCGTTGAAAGGGCGCGATCGCCTCAGCGGCTACGAAGTGGTTTCCCTTCTACAGTACTAAGGCTAAACCGTAAGCGGAACCAGGATCCGGCGCCCAGGCGTAAAGATTTCGATTCCCACTTCGCCTGCAAGACCTGGCCACCTGAATTCACCCAGATCGTCGGTGATGGTTGTGTTCGCGATTTCGTTTTGAACCAGCAGCGTGACCAGCGCTTTCGCCACGGGTTGAGTGCCTGCCAGAACCTGACCGATGATCGTCCTGTGCGGTGTCGTCATAATCTTCAGGTGAATATCCACATCGCGGCCCAGAAGCCGTACATGCCGTTCCGGCACAGAACCACGGTGCCCTTTAGACTTCGGCGTATCTGCGCTGTCGAAAATGACGCGTGCAATTATTTGAGAAAGAGACTCGAGTTGAAAATCGAAGAAGGTACCTTCGACTTCATCCGCGAGGCGAACTCTGTACTGGTTCAGGACCGACGCAGGATAGTTGACGCCGTCGATGATGACTCCAACGGTACAGTGGTAGAAACGGGCGATGTCACCAACCAACTGCACACGATCGCCGATATTGAAGCGTGGCACTGCCAGAACCCCAATCATCTTCAATGACACCGCATCCTGCACGATGCCTCGAGAATGCGAGAGCATTCCGATCGTTGAGATTCTACGCAGCCGTATCGGAATGGGGCTTGGCGATGGACATTTTCCGGATTTCGGTATTGACGGGTTTCCAGATCGTAGTCAGCCTTGGATGGTTCGGGCAGTCAGGAAACTCGATGCCTTCGGCGATGACTACTTCGCAACCGCAGCATAGGTTTTTATATACTCCGAACCGGTCATTTCTTTCGCCATTTTCCGGCATACTGCCTCCACCCTCTCTCTTTTTTTCTGTACGCTAGCATACTTTGCACGGCCTTGTTCAACAACGCATTTTCATCGCATTTCGTCGGCTTAATGGTGGTAACCGGTTGCCACCTCAAACTACAATAAACGCCCATCGGACACAGGAGACGCATATGGACCGGCGCGATTTACTTCGGCACGCAACCGCACTGGCGGCGGGCGCGGCAGTAAGACCATGCGAATTACTCGAAGCGCGCCATGGCGCTGGACCAGGTGGAAGTGATGAAACACTTCGGGTTTGACAGGTTCCCGGTAGTCGGGCACGACCGTGGCGGCCGCGTTGCGCATCGAATGGCGCTGGATCACCCGGATAGAGTCGCGCGGTTGGCCGTGCTGGACATCGTCCCCACCTATTATTTGTATACACATGTCACCATCGGGTTCGTTCAGGCTTACTTTCACTGGTTCAATTACCTTCGGCCTGCTCCCGGCCCGGAAGATCAGCTCAAGGCTGAAGTGGAAGCCAGGGCCGCCGGCGCGACATCGGATATCCAGAAGGAATACCTCCGCGTTCAACGCGATCCCGCAAACATTCACGGCATGTGCGAGGACTATCGCGCCGGCGCCTCCATCGATCTGGATCACGACAAGGCGGATCTGGACCACAAGATCACTTGCCCGCTGCTTGCCTTGTGGGCTGAACGTGGAGCGATGGCACGGCTGTACGACGTCATCAGCATCTGGAAGGAGCGCGCCTCGAAGGTAACCGGCAAGGGTTTGTCGGGCGGCCACAACTTGCAGGAGGACGTGCCGGACCAGGTGTATGCGGAGCTGCGCGCGTTCCTGCGATCGTCTTAGGAGCTGCTGAGAATGAAAACGCTGGTCGCGCTTGTGGCTGTTGGACTCGTCCTTGCGGCTCCGGCCTGGTCCCAGACCGCCGATATCGTCCTCGTGAATGGAAAGATCCTGACTGTTGACGAGCGCTCCTCGATTCAACAGGCTCTCGCTATTGGCGACGGCAAAATCCTCGCTGTTGGAAGCACGGCGGACGTCCGAAAGCTTGCCGGTCCGGAGACGCGCGTCATCGATCTCCTGGGACGCACCGTCATTCCGGGCCTGATCGACTCCCATCTTCATGGTATCCGCGCCGCCTTGAGCTTCAGTACTGAAGTGAACTGGATTGGCACTTCTTCTCTTGTCGAAGCTGTCGGTCGAATCCGTGAAGCGGCGCGCACAATGAGGCCGGGAGCCTGGCTGATCGTGGCCGGCGGCTGGAATGTCCAGCAGTTCAAGGAGCGGCGGCGCCCCACGCAGGCCGAACTCGTGGAAGCCGCGCCGGACAATCCGGTGTACGTGCAGCTTGGCTATAGCTGGGCCATGTTGACGCCCCTGGCTTACAAAACACTGAATATCGCTGCCGAAGCGGACCTGCCGCGAAGCGGCAGATTTGAAACAGACGCAGAAGGAAAGCGCACCGGCGCCGTCACCGGACCTCAGGAAGCCATCATCGCGATGTTCGACAGGCTTCCCAAGCCAACCTTCGACGAACAGGTGGAAGGCACGAAGAAATTTTTCCGCGAGCTCAATCGGCTGGCATTGACGGGTTTTGTGGATCCCGGAGGCAACAACCTCTTTTTTCCCGATTATCAGGCCGTGTTGAAAGTCTGGCGCCAGAGCTTGATGACGGTGCGGGTTGCCTACAGCTTGAATGGGCAAACTCCAGGCTCGGAGTTTGAGGAGCTCAACGACCTGACGCAGTTGTTGCCGATGGGATTCGGCGACGACATGCTGCGCTTCAACGGCATCGGGGAACGAATCACGTGGGCGATGAACAACAACGACAAACCCTCCGAAGCCGAGAAAGCGAAGTATTACGAAATCATCAAATGGGCCGCGGAGCGCGGGATGACGCTGACCATGCACTGGCCTCGCGACGGATCCGTGAACGAGCTGCTTACGTTGTTTGAGAAGTTGAACACGGAAGTACGGATTACAAGTTTGCGCTGGTCGATTGCCCATCTGGGTGACGCCTCGGAGACGAGTCTCGCGCGAATGAAAGCCCTGGGGATGGGCTGGACGGTGCAGGGAACTCCGCCGGTGGAAATGGGAAGGCGAATGGAAGTTCCCATCGGGGCCGGCACCGACGCGCATCGAGTGGCCTCTTATAATCCATTTACCGCATTGCAGACGTCTCTCGGTGCCGTTCGGGAGCCGCCGAGCCGCGCGGACGCTCTGCGCTTCTACACGATTGGAAGCGCATGGTTCTCACGCGACGAGAAGAAGCGGGGTTCGCTCGAAGTGGGGAAGTTCGCCGACCTCGCGGTTTTGTCGAAGGACTATATGACCGTTCCGCTCGAAGAAATCGGAACTATCGAATCCCTGCTCACCATGGTCGGCGGGAAAGTCGTCTATGCCGCGGGGCCGTATCAGTGAGGAAAACTGGATTCCCCTCCTGCAAGAAAATGCTGCGAAGCCTCCTTTGAAAGGCGCGGCCGGGGTGGTCAGTTCGGCGAACATTTCGTGTGAGCGACCACCCCGAAGGTGTGAATGAATTGCAGGGCAGGGTGCTCCCCTCCTGGAACAGGAGGGGTGGCTGCGCCAGTAAGAAAAAGACGCGAAGCCCCCGAAGCGGCGCAGACGGGGTGGTCATTATGGTAAATGTTTGACGTTGAAACGTTATCCGGGACTGACCACCCCGTCTGCGCCGCTTCGGAACGGGCTCTTTTTCCTAATGGCGCAGCCA
>Ga0137409_10001126_pt1 | contig 28873 bp, 28 predicted proteins | sample CZODoug1_16funga_FD_122059 | JGI IMG/M metagenome (GOLD analysis project Ga0137409, IMG submission 122059) | Vadose zone soil fungal communities from Angelo Coast Range Reserve, California, USA - CZODoug1_16fungal (Hybrid Assembly) | ecosystem: Environmental > Terrestrial > Soil > Vadose zone...
TATGCGCCGTTTCAATGCGGCGGTGCCTGAAGTGGTGCTATGTGACGACCATGAAGTGCACGACAACTGGTATCCGACGCAGCGGCTTGATCGCGACCAGCGCTACACCGAGAAGAGCGTCGCGCTCTTGTCGGCGCGCGCGAAGCGGGCGTTCCTCGACTATCAGCCGCTGCGGATCGACGCGCTCGACCGCGAGCGCATCTATCGCTCGTGGCGCTACGGATCGCTCCTCGAGATCTTCGCGCTCGACATGCGCAGCTACCGCGGCGCGAACTCCACGAATCGTCAGCCCGAGTTGAACGACGACTCCGCGTTTCTCGGCGCGACGCAAGTCGCGTGGTTGAAGCGCAGGCTCGCGGCGTCGACATCGACGTGGAAGCTGATCGCGGCGGACATGCCGATCGGCCTCGTCGTGCCCGACTCCGGCGGGACCTTCGACGCGGTGGCCAACGGCGACGATGGGCCGCCGCTCGGACGCGAGCTGGAAATCGCCGGCCTGCTGAAGTTCATTCGCGACCGCCGGATCAGGAATGTCGTGTGGATCACGGCGGACGTCCACTACGCGGCTGCGCACCATTACGATCCGTCGCGCGCGCGGTTCACCGATTTCCACCCGTTCTGGGAATTCGTGGCGGGCCCGCTGCACGCCGGCACGTTTGGCCCCAGCGCGCTCGATCGGACGTTCGGGCCCGAGGTGCGGTTCCTGGGCATCCCGCGCGGCATGAAGCCGAACCGGCCGCCGAGCGAGCCGTATCAGTTCTTCGGCAGCGGCCGCATCGATCGCCGCACGCAGGCGTTGACGATGAAGCTCCACAACGTGAATGGGGAGATCTTCAGCGTGGAGCTGCCGCCTGCGAAATAGCGTCCACAAGAACAAATGCAGCCACGAAGACACGAACTCATTATCCTTGTCGGGATTCGGGATTCGGGATTCGGGATTCGCTCGGGACTTGGGATTCGCTCGGGACTTGGGATTCGGGATTCGCACTCTCTGATCCTTGTCGGGATTCGGGATTCGGTCAGACGAAGAAGAAAGATCTTCTTCGTGTGTTTTCTTCGTGCTTTCGTGCCTTCGTGGTCGAGACAGGCGTCAGATCTCCGCGACGATCGCCTCCGTCATCTGCTTCGTCGTCGAGGCGCCCCCGAGATCCGGCGTGCGGACCTTGCCGCCGGCGACCACGCGCTCGATCGCGCCCAGGACCCGGTCGTGCACGTCCCGATGGCCGAGATGGTCGAGCATCAGCGCGCCCGCCCAGATCGCCCCGATCGGGTTCGCGATGCCCTGGCCGGCGATGTCGGGCGCCGATCCGTGAATCGGCTCGAACATCGACGGATGATCCCGCGTGGGATTGATGTTCGCGCCTGGCGCGATGCCGAGGCTGCCTGAAATCGCCGATCCGATGTCGGTGAGGATGTCGCCGAACAGGTTCGACGTCACCAGGACGTCGAGCGTCTGCGGATGCGTGACCATCCGCGCCGCGAGCGCGTCGACGTGGTACTTGCGGTACTCGATTGCCGGGTAGTCCCTCCGGACGATCTGCCCGACCTCGTCCCACAGCACCATCGAATGAGTGAGCGCGTTCGACTTCGTCGCGCTCGCGAGCATCTGCCGCGGCCGCTTCGCCGCCAGCTCGAAGCCATAGCGGAGGATCCGCTCGATGCCGCGCCGCGTGAACACGCCCGTCTGGTTGGCGACCTCGTGAGGCGTGCCGCGATGGATCCGCCCGCCGACGCCGGCATATTCGCCTTCGGAGTTCTCGCGCACGCAGATCATGTCGATGTCCGCCGCGGTACGGCTGGCCAGCGGCGACGCCAGGCCGTTCAACAGGCGCATCGGCCGCAGGTTGACGTACTGATCGAAGCGTTGCCGGATCGCCAGGATCAAACCCGCCGATGCGACGTCCGACACACCCGGCGCGCCGAGCGCGCCGAGGTAGATCGCATCGAACGTCTGCAGGCGATCGAAGCCATCCTCGTCCATCATCCGCTGGTGCTTCATGTAGTAGTCGCAGCTCCACGGCAGCGCGGTGAACGACAGCGACAGACCGCTGCCACGCGCCGCCTTCTCGAGAGCGGCGATGCCCGCCGGAATGACCTCCCTGCCGATGCCGTCGCCGGCGATCACAGCAATCTTGTGTGTCATATGTCTGTTCGCTCGCTGCCGCTTCGCCGCTTCGGCGCTGGGGGCGGGCCAGGAAAGCCCTTCGCGCTACATCCCCGGCGGCGTGAAGCGGCCGTCGGCCGCCGTCCAGCCGCCATCTGCGAAAAGAATAGTGCCGGTCACGTAGCTCGCGGCGTCCGACACCAGAAACAGCGTCGGGCCGACCATCTCCTCGGCCCTGGCCCACCGTTTGAGCACGCTCTTGTTTGCATACGCCTGGTACCAGTCGGCGTTCGCCTTGATTGGCGCCGTGAGCGGCGTTTCGACGACGCCGGGGCCGATGGCGTTCACGCGGACGCCGAACGGGCCGAACTCGGCCGCGCCCGCCCGAACCAGCTGCACAATGCCCGCCTTCGTCATCGCGTAGACCGATTGCCCGGGCTCGACGACCTGCGACCGGATCGACGAGAAGATCACGATGCTGCCGCTGCGCTGCGCGGTCATCACGCGGCCTGCCGCCTGCAGCACGTTGAAGCTGCCCTTCAGGTTGACCGCAACCACGCGGTCGAATTCCTCGCTGGTGTACCGCAGGATTGGCGTGCGCACGTTGATGCTCGGCGTGCAGATGACAATGTCGAGCCGCCCGCGGCCGCGGGCGATCGCGTCGAGTGCGGCGTTGACGGCGGCGGCGTCGCGGATGTCCAGCGTCGCGGCGTCGGCGCCCGGGATGCGCGCCGCGACCGCCTGCGCCGCCGGTGCGTTGGCGTCCAGAACGATCACGCAGGCGCCCTGGTTCGCGGCGCCGATCGCAATCGCTTCGCCGATGCCCGACCCGCCGCCGATGACGGCAGCGGTCTTGCCGCTCAGATCAAACAGCCCGTTCTGGCTCATACGTCCTCGAACGCGAAACAAAGACAATGAGAAATCCCATAGAGGCAGCGATCAGGCCGGTGAGCTCAGGCGTCAAACCGAAAATCCCGCGGCCCGCCGTCGTGAACCGCACCGCCACCATCGTCGCCACGCCGCAGGCGATGGAGGCCATCGCTTCGGGTGTACCGGCCCGGCGCACATAAAGCCCGGCGAGGATCGGCACGAAGAGCGACATGCCGAGCAGCGAATAGAAAATCGTCAGCGCGCTCAGGACGCTGCCGAGCCCGATGGCCAGGACGACGCCGGCAATCCCGCTCACCATGGCGGTCAGGCGCGTCACCGTCAGCAGCCGGGCGTCGGGCGCGGAAGGGTTGACGAATCGCTTGTACAAATCCTGCGACAGCGAGGTCGTCAACATGAACAGCACCGCGTCCGCCGCGCTCACTTCGGCGGAGAACACCGCGGCCAGACCGAGGGCGCCGACCACGGGCGGCAAACCGCGCATGAGGATCGTCGGCAGCGCAAGATCGGGCAGCGCGAGCGAGGGGAACAGCAGGCGCGCCGAGATGCCCAGCACGACGGGGACGCCCGCGTAGAGCAGCAAGCCTAGCGCGTTCAGGCCGACGCCGATCCGGACGGCGCGGTCGTCGCGAGCGCCGAAGATTTTCTGCAGCAGCCCCGGCGAGACGATGAATGCCGGCGTGAGCAGCGCCAGGTACATGATGCCAGGCGGTCCCGGCCTCCAGAAGGTCCAGTACGCCTGATCGTCGGATCGAATGAGAGAGAGCGCCTGGAACCCGCCGATGCGATCGAGCACGAGCGGCACGGCGATCGCAAAGCCGCCGAGCTTCACGATCAGTTGCACCATGTTCACCCAGGCTGACGTGAGCAGGCCACCGGCGGTGAAGTAGACGGTGATCACCGCCCCGCCGATGGCGCATCCGGCCCACGACGGGATGCCCGCGACCGTTTCGAGAACCACGCCCATCGCAAACAGCTGGCCGGCGAGGATGAAGAGCGACCCGACCCACAGCAAGGCAGCGATCAGCGCGCGTACCGTCGCGCCGTACCGATATTCGAGATAGTCGCCAACCGTTCGCAGGTCGCGCGCGGCGGCCTCGCGGCGGATCGCCGGACCAATCCAGAAGGCAAGCACCGCATTCCCCAGCGCCGCCGATCCGACCCACCACCACGCGGCCACCCCACTGGAATAACCGAGCGCGGTTGCATTCACGGTCGAGCCCGCGCCGATGTTGGCGGCGAGCATCGTCGAGAAGATGAGCCCGGGACCGAGTTGCCGGCCCGCGACGAAGAAATCGGACGCGCCGCGCACGCGCCGCCCGATCCAGAGACCAAGCCCGATGAGGAGGGCTGAGTACGAGAGCAGGAGGGCGAGCTGGAGGGTCATCGAGCGGATCGCGCGAGCGTTATTTCTTCAAATCGCGCGCGGCCGGAATACCGGCGATGCCGGTGGCCTGCGTGCCCGCGCGGACCACGGCGTCGGCCATCGCCTCCGCCGCCAGGGCGCCGACGACCGTGATGTCGGCGGCGCCATTCCAGCGGCCCGTCGCGAGGGAAAAAATCGTGTCGCCGTCGCCGTTGGTGTGCGACGGGCTGATCGCCCTCGCGTAGCCGTCGTCGGCCATCAGCGCCATGCGCGTGACCTGCGATTTGGACAGCTTCGCATTGGTGGCGACCAGGCCGATCGTCGTGTTCTCGCCGGCCCGCGGCGGTTGCGAGTTGGCGCCCGTGCGCAGCATTCTGCGCGCGTCGGCAAACGTGCCGTCGGGGTTGCGCACGCCGGCGACGATCTTCCCGGTCGCGGGATCGATGATGTCGCCGACGGCGTTCACCGCCACGATGGCGGCGACGACGAGACCGTTGGGCAGCGTGATGGAGGCGGTGCCGAGCCCCGACTTCATCGAGCGGCCCGCGCCGCCGAATTTGCCGACGGTCGCGCCGGCGCCGGCGCCGACGGTGCCTTCAGCGATCGGTCCGGTCGTGGCCGCTCCGGCGGCCTTGTAGCCGCAGTCGGCGGTGGGACGGATCTTCGGCTGACCGCCGACACCGAGATCGAACAGGATCGCCGCCGGTACGATCGGCACGCGCGACGGCCCGGCCGGCCAGCCGATGTTGTGCTCCTCGAGCCAGCGCACCGTGCCGGTCGCGGCGTCCAGACCGAACGCGCTGCCGCCGGCCAGGACGACGGCGTTGACTTTATCCACCATGTTCATCGGGTTCAGGAGATCGGTTTCTCGCGTGCCCGGCGCGCCGCCGCGCTGCGAAACGCCGCCGACCGCGTCGCCGTCGACGAGGATCGCCGTGCAGCCGGTGGGCCGCTCGCTCAGCGTGTGGTGACCGACTTTGATGCCCTCGACGGCCGTCAGCCCGAAGGACGCGCGTGCGGGCGCCTGGGCCGCGACCGCGGCCGAGAGGAGGGCGGCACATGCGACAGCGCGGCCGCGACGCAACCAATGAATCGCGCAGCCGCGCCTGGCGGCGGGCCTCTCGGGGCCCGCCCATCGAGTAGAACAAACGCGCTCTTGCCAGGGAGACAAGCGTTCAGGCGTTTGTTCTACGGAGGCATTCATGCCGTTACGATACCGCATCACCTCGGATCTCGAACGGCCGGAAGATTCGGCAACCCGGTCGCCTGCGTCGCGCCGCGGATGACGGCGGTCGCCATGACGTCGGCGGCGAGCGCGCCGAGCGCGACGAGATCGGGATTGCCGGGCCTGGTGCCTGTCGCGATCGCGAACACGGCGTCGCCGTCGACGATCGTGTGGATGGGCCAGATCGCGCGCGCGTAGCCGTCGTCTGTCAGTTGGGCGAGATAGGAGGCCTGGGCTTTGGTCAGCCGCGCGTTTGTCGCGATGACGCCGATTGTCGAGTTGTCACCGCGGCTGGCCCGCGGCGCGCCCGACCGCATCATGAGGCGCGCGTCGGCGAACCCGCGGCCGTCTGGGGTGCGCACGCCGGCCACGATTTTTCCTGTGGCCGGATCGATCACATCGCCGAGCGGGTTCACCACGACCAGCGCGGCCACGATCAAGCCGTCCGGCATGACGATCGCCGCGCTGCCGACGCCGCTCTTCATCGCGCGTTCCATCCCTGCGAGCTTGCCGAGCGTTGCGCCCGCGCCCGCCCCGACGCTGCCTTCGACAACCGGCGCAGTGGTTGCGGCCTGGGCGGCGCGGTACCCGCAGTCGGCGGCCGGGCGGACCGTCGCGTCGCCGACGCCGAGATCGAAGATGGAGGCGCCAGGCACGATCGGAATGTGCCGGCCGCCGTACAGGATGCCGACGTTCTTTTCTTCGAGATAGCGCAGCACGCCGTCACCGCTCGAGAGGCCGAACAGGCTCCCGCCGGATAAGGCGATGCCGAAGATCTGTTCCACCATCTTCGTGGGGTTGAGCAGATCGGTGTCGCGCGTGGCCGGCGCGGCGCCGCGCACGTCGACGCCTGCGGTCGCGCCGCCTTCGATGAGCACGACCGTGCAGCCGGTCGGCCGTCCGCTGAGCGTGTGGTGGCCGACCTTGATGCCGGGCACCGCCGTCAGCGTCGCGTTCGTCCCCGCGGCGATCGCCAATTGTACGGAGCGTCCGGCCTGAGCCGGACCGGCAAGCCGTACGTCATGTCCGGCTCGAGCCCAACCGGCAAGGTCCGCCTGACCGCCGCCGCCAAGGCTTCGGCGGTCCGCCGTAGCTTCACGCGAAGGCGGAAGGCGGACACCACGTACGGCTTTTTCTGCGTCCACCAGCACGACGGCAAGGCAGACGAGAGCCGGCAGGGCCACCCAGGTAAGGATGCGGGGCTTCACGATTGGGCTATTGTAAGGCGCGTCCATCCCATGCAGCCTGCCGAGCGCATCCTCGCGGAGGTCGATCGCGCTGCGGACGAAATCGTCCGGTTTACAACCGATCTCGTGCGAATTCCGACCGTGAATCCGCCAGGCGAGGAGTACGAGGCGTGCGCGCATTTTCTCGGCGACGACCTGATGCGGCGCGGATTCGACGTCGAGTACGTCACTGCCGACCGACGTCCCGAGCACACCGCCCGGCATCCGCGCGTGAACGTCGTCGGGTCCCGGCGCGGCGGCGCGGGACCGGTCGTGCATCTCAACGGCCACATCGACGTGGTCCCGCCCGGCGGCGGATGGACGGTGGGCCCGTTCGACGGCCTGGTGCGCGATGGCAGGATTTTCGGCCGCGGCGTGTGCGACATGAAGGCCGGAATTGCGGCGGCGGTGTTCGCAGCCGAAGCCCTCGAGCGCGCCGGCGTGCGGCTGCCGGGCACGATCGAGATCAGCGGCACGGTCGACGAAGAGAGCGGCGGTTTTGCCGGCGTGGCTCACCTGGCCGAGATCGGACGGATCAAGAAAGGCCGCACCGATTTCGTGATCATTCCCGAACCGCTGAACGTGGATCGCATCTGCATCGGGCACCGCGGCGTGTACTGGTTCGAGGTGACGGCCCACGGGCGCATCGGCCACGGCAGCATGCCGTTTCTCGGCGTGAGCGCCATTGACGGCATGGGCCAGCTGCTGCACGCGGTCCGGGACGTGCTGATGCCGGCGCTCGCGTCGCGGCAGACGGCGGTGCCAGTGGTGCCCCCGGGCGCGCGGCATGCGACGATCAACGTCAACGGCATCGACGGCGGGCAGCCCGTCGACGGCATCCAGACGCCGTGCATCGCGGATCGGTGTCGCGCGGTGTTCGATCGCCGCTTTCTCCTCGAGGAAGGCTTCGACGCGGCGAAGCGCGAGATCGCCGATCTCGTGGCGCGCGTCGCGGACGGGGCCGGCGGCGTGCGCTTCGACGTCCGCGACCTGATGGTCGTGCACCCGACGAGGACGCCGGACGGCTCCCCGGTCGTCGCCGCGATCGATCAGGCGATTCGGCGCGTTCTCGGCCGGCCGGCTGAATTGATTGCCAGCCCAGGCACCTACGATCACAAGCACGTGGCGCGGATCGCGGGGGTCCCGCACTGCGTGGCCTACGGCCCGGGCGAGCTCGAGCTGGCCCACCAGCCGGACGAGTACTGCAGGATCGACGATCTCGTGAACGCGACGAAGGTGATCGCCCTCGCGACGCTCGACCTGATGGGCTACGGGATATAGACTGAAATGTATGGGTAAATTCGCTCGGCTCACAACCTCCCGTTGCATCGCCGTTCTATGTTTCGCCGCCTCCGCGTGTTCCGGATCCGGCGGCATCGGCGCGGTCTCCTGCGGCGTCGCGAGCCCCGCGTCCGGCTCCGGGGCGCCCGCGGCTTCCTCCTCGCACATCGCGATTGGTCAGCTCCCGATGATCGACACCGACGCGCTGCTGGCGCACACCAAGACGCTGTCGTCGGACGAATACCAGGGGCGCGCGCCGGGGACGAAGGGCGAAGAGCTGTCCGTCACATACCTGGTGGATCAGTTCAAGAGGATCGGCCTGAAGCCGGGGAACACCGATGGCAGCTACGTCCAGAAGGTGCCGCTCGTCGGCATCACGCCCACGCCTGCGCCCCTGGTGTTCAAGAAAGGCGGGCACCGGCAGACGCTCAAGTGGAAAGACGACGTGGTGGCGTGGACCAAGCACGTGGCGCCGGCGGCCAGCCTCGACAACTCCGAGCTGGTGTTCGTCGGCTACGGCGTCGTGGCGCCCGAGTTCAACTGGGACGATTACAAGGGTCTCGACGTCAGGGGCAAGACGCTCGTCATGCTCGTGAACGATCCGCCGGTGCCCGACCCGGCGACTCCGAGCGAGCTCGATGCGAAGACGTTCGGCGGCAAGGCGATGACCTACTACGGCCGCTGGACCTACAAGTACGAGATGGCGGCGCAGAAAGGCGCCGCCGGCGCGCTGATCATCCACGAGACCATTCCCGCCGGGTACGGCTTCAACGTCGTGCAGGGCAAGACCGGCGAGCAGTTCGATCTGGTGACGCCGGACAAGAACATGGGCCGCGCGGCGATCGAGGGCTGGATCACGCTGGACCAGGCGAAGACCCTGCTGCAGTCCGCGGGGCAGGATTTCGACGCGTTGAAGCAGCAGGCGGCCACGCGCGAGTTCAAGCCGGTACCACTCGGCGTCACTGCGTCGATGACGATCAGGAACACGCTGCGCACGATTGACTCGCGTAACGTTGTCGCGAAGCTCGAGGGGGCGGACCCGAAGGTGAAGGACGAGTACGTCGTCTACACCGCGCATTGGGATCATTTCGGCAAGAATGCGGACGGCATCTTTCACGGGGCCGAAGACGACGCGCTGGGGTGCGCCGCGCTTGTCGAGGTGGCGCACGCGTTCACCAGGCTGCCGTCGCCGCCGCGGCGGTCGATTCTGTTTCTCGCGGTGACGGCGGAGGAGCAGGGGCTGCTCGGATCGCAGTACTACTCGGTGACGCCGATCTATCCGCTGGCGAAGACGGTCGCGGACGTCAACATGGACAGCTGGAACGTGCATGGGCGGACGAAAGATCTGACGCTCATTGGCTATGGCGCGTCCGATCTCGACGACTACGCGCGCGACGCGGCCGGCGAGCAGGGACGCGTCGTGCACGGCGATGCGGAGCCCGAGAAAGGGTTTTATTACCGCTCCGATCATTTCAACTTCGCGAAGCAGGGCGTGCCGGCGCTCAACCCGGACGCCGGAGTGAACTACATCGGGAAGCCGGCGGAGTACGCCACGCAGGTGCGCTCGGAGTGGAACGAGAAGCGATATCACACGCCGAAGGACGTCGTCCTGCCGGAGTGGGATCTGGCGGGCACGCGCGAGGATCTGATGGTGCTGTTCGCGGTCGGCTACCGCGTGGCGCAGGCCGACAAATTCCCCGAGTGGAAGCCGGGCAACGAGTTCGAAGCAAAGCGCGACGCGATGCTGAAGAGCCAGGGGACTAAGGACTAGGGACTAGGGACTAGTCTAGGGATTAGGGATTAGGGATTAGGGATTAGGGATTCGGGATTAGGAGCCAGCCGTCGCGTGAAGGTTTTAGCCGAGCGAGGATGAAGATGGCCATTGAAGCGCTGAAGCAGACCATGACCGGCGAGGAGATGATTGCGCTGTCCAAGAAGCACACGCTCTTCGAGTGGGCGGCGCAGTCCAAGGTCGACCCGATTCCGGTCGCGCGGGCGAAAGGGATCTACTTCTGGACGCCGGAGGGCAAGCGCTTCATCGACTTCAACAGCCAGTTGATGTGCGTGAACATCGGCCACGGGGACCCGCGGGTGATCCGCGCGATACAGGAGCAGCTGGAAGTCCTGGCCTACGCCAACCCGTTCATGGCGACCGAGCCCCGCGCGCGGCTGGGCGCGAAGCTCGCGGAGATCACGCCGGGCGATATCGACGTCTTCTTCTTCACCAACGGCGGCGCCGAGGCCAACGAGAACGCGATCAAGCTGGCGCGGCTGGCGACCGGCCGGCACAAGATTCTTGCGCGCTACCGCTCGTACCACGGCGCGACCGCCGGCAGCATGACGCTGACCGGCGATCCACGGCGCTGGGCCGCAGAACCGGGCCTGCCGGGCGTCGTGCACGTCCTCGACCCGTACCACGGCATCGCGCGCGGCTGGGACACGGCGGAACAGTCGCTCGCCATGATCGACGAAGTGATTCAGCTCGAGGGACCGCAGACGATTGCCGCGTTCATCCTGGAATCGGTCACCGGCACCAACGGCATCCTGGTGCCGCCGGACGGCTACATGCAGGGCGTCCGCGAGCTGTGCACCAGGCACGGCATCCTGATGATTTGTGATGAGGTGATGGCCGGCTTCGGGCGCACGGGCGAATGGTTCGCGATCAATCACTGGAAGGTGGTCCCCGACATCATCACGATGGCGAAGGGGCTCACCGCCGCGTACGTGCAGCTCGGCGCCGTCGGCATGCGGCGGGAGATCGCGGACAAGTTCAAGGACAAGGTGTTCTACGGCGGGCTCACCTACAACAGCCACCCGCTCGCCTGCGCGGCCGCGCTCGCGGCGATTCAGGTGTACGAAGACGACCATCTGCTGGAGAACGCGCGCCGGATGGGCGTCGTGATGAAAGAACTGCTGGGCGAGCTCGCGCGCAGGCATCCGTCGGTCGGCGCCGCCCGATCAATCGGGCTGTTCGGGCTCGTCGAGCTCGTGCGCGATCGCGCGAAGAAAGTTCCGCTCGCCCCGTTCAACGGCACGTCGGAGGAGATGGCGGCGCTCGGCAAGTTCTTCCGGCAGGAAGGGCTCTACACGTTCGTGCGCTGGAACACCTTCTTCACGAACCCGCCGCTGTGCATCACCGACGCGGAGCTGCGTGAAGGCTTCGCCATCATCGATCGCGCGCTGGAGATTACCGACAGAGCTGTAAGTTAGAAGTCTGAAGGCTGAAGTCTCAACTCTGAAGTGCGGAGGATGGGATGCCGCGCAACCGCTCGCTCGTCGTCGTGGCCGTGATGCTCGCGTCGCTTGGCCGGCCCCAGGCTCAGGGCAGCGGCGCGTGGTTCGGCACGCCTGTCCCTCCCGGCGTGAGCGATCCGCGCAAGCCGGTGATGAACTACGACGACGGGTTTGCGCCGGTGCCGGTGCATTTCATTCACCGCCCCGGCCGCGGTGACGAGCTGCTCGACGGCGCGGCGTTGAAGAAGGATCACAGGAAGATCGTCGTCTTCTCGCTCGAGAGCCTCGACGCCGGCGACAAGGTGTGGGGCCGGCGCGCGGCGACGCCCGCATTCATGCACACCCTCGAGTGGACGGTGAATGAATTCCGAGCGGCGGGGCTGAGGGACGCGAAGGTCGAATCCTACGCGGTGCCGGGGACGATGTGGGTGCCGCGGTCGTGGCAGCTGCAGGTCGTCGGCGATTTGGCGTTTGGCGCCGGAACGCGGACCGTGACGCTGCAATCCGCATTTCCACAACCGGGCGGCGCGACCATCCCCGGCGCCACGCTCACCGCTCCCATCGTCTTTGCAGGCCACGGAACCGACGCGGACCTTTCGGGGCGCGACGTGAGCGGGAAGATCGCGGTCGTGCACATTCGCCCCGAACCCTCGCTGTTCGGATCGGCCGAACAAGGCGTGGCCGCGAAGCTGGCCGCCAGGGGCGCGGTCGGCGTGATCAACGCGGTCGAAGGCCCGGGCAACGCGTTGTACTTCGACACGCGCTTCGCCTGCGGGAAGGCGCCCTGCTTCATGGTCGGCGGTCAGGACGGCTGGTTCCTCGAGCAGGTCATCGGCAAGGCGGCCGTCGCGGGCGTGCTGGATCGGTTGAAGGTCAGCATCAGCCTCTCGTCGGAAGAAACGGGCGGCCTGACGTCCGCGAACGGCGTCGCGACGATCCCGGGGCAGTCCGGCAAGCGGATCGTCATCAACGCGCACGCGGACGGCTACTTCCAGGGCGGCGACGACAACGCGAGCGGGCTGGCCGTGCTCGTTGGGCTGGCGCGCTACTTCGCGAAGCAGCCGCAGCCGAAGCACACGCTGATGTTCGTGGCGAGCGGCGGGCACCACGGCCCGGGCAACGGCCCGGCGTCGCTCGTCGCGGCGCATCCCGAGCTGGAGGATGCGACGTTGCTGGTCATCAATCTGGAACACGTGGCGTATCTCGATGTCGTGCGCGGCAAAACACGCGCGGCGAACAATACCGGCATGACGTGGGAAACGAGCGTGACGGAAAGCGCGAAGGCGGTGGGCGTCACCAACGAGTCGCCGTTTCTGATCGATCTCTGGTCGCGCGCGCCGCGGTGCTACGGTGTCGCGACCTATCAGTCGGCGGGCCCCGGCGTGTCGGGCGATCTCGGTGGATACCGGACGCTCGGCGTCCCGATGACGCAGATGATCCAGTCCGGCACGTTCTACCACTCGTCGGGCGATGTGTACGAAGCTGTTCCGGCAGAAGGCATGGAACGCGCGGCGCGCTTCCACGCATTCCTGATCGAACAGATCGATCAGGCAGCGGAGTCTCTGATCACGGCCGGCAAGGGCGCGCCGTACAAATCGACACTGCCGGACTGCGGCACTCCGGCGATCGGCAGCAGGAGCTCGCAGCAGCCTTAGGTGATCGCGTCTAACCGCAAAGATCGCAGAGAACGCGAAGCCAGGGCTTTATCACGAAAACACGAAGGACACGAAATACACGAAATAGAACGCAGGCAGCTCTGCGGGCTCCGCGGTCTCTGCGGTGAAAATCTTCTTTCGTGTTGTTTCGTACTGTTTCGTATTTTCGTGTCTTTGTGTTTTTCGTGTGTTTCGTGATCTTCGCGGCTACTTCTGGTTCGTCGCTCGAACTTGCGTAGCCCAGTCATAGTGCTCGACGGCGTGTTTCAGCAGATCGGCGACGTCTTCCTGCAGCAGATAGCCGCGGTCGACGAGATCCAGCGCGGCCGCCGCGAACTTGCCGACGTATTCGTCGCGGTTCCGGTAGCGCTCTTCGATCGACAGCCGTGGATCGGCCGCCCGGTCGCGCTCTGCCTTTGTGCGCGGAAACGGAATGTAGGATCCGATCTCGCCCGCCAGGCGATCGGGCGCGCCGATCGACGCGTCGCGATAGTTCCAGCCGGCTTGCGTCGCGAGCGGCACCGCGATGTCCGGCAGCCGGATGCCCGCCCGCACGTTCCCGTCCGAATCGACCGCCGGCACGCTCACGACGAACGGCTTGCCGATCTCGGGCGGCTCGACGCTGACGATGCCTTTCGACCAGTCGGGACCGAAATTCAGATGGAACGCGCGCAGCGGCTGCTGCGGCAGCTGGTACCCGGGAACAGCCGGCCACCCGGCGCGGGAAGGCGGCGCGAGCGTACCGTCCGCGATCCGCGGGTACGCGCTCGGCGGCGGCGCCACATCCTCCACCACCCAACGATCCAGCGCGCGGAACAGCGCTCGCGTCGCGGGCGAGTAGTTCAGCGGGTTGAGCACGGCGCGGCCGACCATGCCGCCGCCGCTGTTCGACACCGGCGGAAACGGACCGGGCCCGTGCGGCGCGGATGCGATCATGTAGACCCGCGTGTTCGCAGGTAGATCGGCGTCCTTCGTCCCGGTCGGATCGGTATGCACCAGCGAGCCGGCGCGGTTGAAGTATTCCGAGTTCGTCAGCAGGTGGAAGATCTTCGGCGCGGTTCCTGTTTTCTCGGCGCGCCCGAGCAGGCTGTCGACCACCCCGGTCTCCGGATCGGTTCCGGGTCCGTCGGCGAAGGGGAAGAGATCGACGGGGAACAGGATGTTGAAGTATTGCAGCGCGTCGCGCGACGCCTGGCCGAACCGGTGGTTGAACGATCCACGTCCGGCGCCGCCAACCTGATCGAACACGCCGTCGAAGACGCGCCGCCCCTGCTCGTCCTCGTTGAAGCCCTGATACACGAAGTGGCGCAGAAAACGGCCGCTCTGCGACACACCCCAGCCGAGGGCGTAGCGGAGGCCCGGCATCGGATTGTCGGCCGACGTGTCGTGCTTCATGAAGCTGACGAGATCGCGGGTGCCTGACAGGCCGAAGCCGAGGACGCGCGGGTCGGCGGTGCGGTACACGACGTCGTAAATGCGGCCGGCCTCGAAGCCGCCATCGAGGCCCACGACGCCGGTGTCGACGAAATGCCAGCGCGATCGGGGAATCACCTGCCCCTTGGCGGTTGGATCGTCTCGCACAGTCATCACGTTTTCGGCGCTGCCGGGATCGAGGACCGGATACGCCTTGTGATTGCGATCGGCCAGCGGCGCCGTCTGCGCGGGCGCGTTCAGGATGAAATTACCGCGCACGATGCCCGTGATGCGGCGTCCGTTCTCCGTGGCAATCGGCATCTCCATCCGCATCGTGCCGGCGCGTTCAGGCACGTCCCACTGCCAGCCCATCCAGAGCAGCGTGAACCCCTGGCGCATCAGCGCGCCGTCGCCGAACTCGACGTCAGTGGCCGGGTCGGCTGATCCAGCGGCCTTCTGGAACGTCGAGAGCATCCCCTTGCCGCCGCGGTTGCCGACCTCATAGAAGAGGCGCCCGTTGCCGCGGCGCGAATCCACCGGTTTCAGCATGTAGAAGTCGGCACTCGCCTCCACTTCACCCCGGGCGTTTCGCGGCGCCAGGTTCAGGTCGACGATACCGGCGTTGCGCGGGAGCGTGGGGTCGAGGCCGAAGTCCACTTTGCCGACCAATTTCTCGTACGGTCCGGCGGCGCCGAAGGGCCGGCCGTTGAGCACGGCCTCGCGCCGCTCGATGCGCAGGCGCACGACGCGCGCGTCGGCGAGCGGAGCGCTGATCACCATCAGCAACGTTGCGACGAGGACCTGACGCATTCATCACCTCACGCTGTCACGCTGCATTCGTGTCCACGTTTAACCGCAGAGACCGCAAAGCTCGCAGAGACAAGCGCTCAACCGCGACAGACACGAAGGTCACGAAAGACACGAAAGACGGTGCGCGCGACGGGCCCGCAAAGCGGGCTACGAAACGAACAGCGCCTCGCAAACACAAACATAGTTTAGCGTGTCGTTTGGGTTTGCGAGGCGCTGCTCGTTCCGTTCCGGCCGGCTGCGCCGGCCGTCGTCGCGCGAACCTCTGCGTGCTCCGCGATCTCTGCGGTTAGACGTCGTTTTTTCGTGTGTTTCGTGATCTTCGTGGTTGGCTTCCGTATCACTGCTGCGTAATCGCCCTTGATGCGGGCGGCTTTGGGCGCGAGTCTGCGTTCGCGATGTCCCAGCTCACCTGGTGCACCAGCCGCGCGATCTTTTCCATCTTCACGTAGTTGATCTTCTCCGGCCGGTCGTACTGCGTGTGGTAGTCCGGATGCAGTCCGGTGATGAAACCCATGGCCGGTACGCCGCGCTGCAGAAACGGCCACTGATCGCTGCGGCGCAGGAGGTTCGAGCTGTTGTTGTCGTACCGTTTCCTGAGGTCGAGCCCGATGCCGACGTTGGCTTTCTCGACGGTCGCGGTGATGTCCGGCGCTCTCGAGAATGCCATCAGGTTCAATGCGTTGCTGTTCGACTCCGCCGTCTGCACCTCGAGCCCCGCGAATCGGCCGCCGCCGCCGATCGGAATTTCTTCGTTGCGCCCGATCATGTCCATGTTCAGCACGGCGGCGATCGAGGTGAGCGGCGCCAGCGGCTGCTCCGTGTACGCCCAGGCCCCGAGCAGGCCGCGCTCCTCGGAATTCCACGCTGCGAACAGTACGCTGCGTTTCGGACGGTGACCGTCCCTGGCGGCCAGCGCGAAGGCCTCGGCAATCTCGATCAGCGCGACCACGCCGGATCCGTTGTCGTCCGCGCCGTTGAAAATCTGCGTCGCGTCGGCGCCATTGTGATCGTAGTGCGCCGAGACGATTACCCACTCGTCCCTCAGCCGCGGGTCGGAGCCGTCGAGCAGCGCGACGACGTTCCGGTCCGGTACGACGTGGCGGTCCACAGCAGCATGCACCACCACCTTCGCGCCGGGCAGCGCCAGCGGCGTGAACCCGCGCGCGGTCTCCGATGCCCGGCCGAGATCCTCGATCGTTCGGTTCGTCCCCGCGACGAGCGACGCGGCGGCCGCCGGCGACACCTGCGCCACGGGAATGCGAATGCGGTCCGCCCAGGCCGCCAGCATGTAGTTGAGAATCCGCGGCGGCTTGTCCGGCCAGTAGCTGTTCGCGGCAGCCTCGAAGTTGCCCGGCCCGGGATGGTTGTGCACGTCGCTCACGAACAGCACGGCGGCCGCGCCTCTGTCCTGCGCCGCCAGCGCCTTGCGCCATGCCGTGGACGGCTCGGACGTGACGACCCCGTCGAACGGGCTGTTCGGATCGCGCTCGCCCGGCTCGTGATCGAGCACGAGCACAATCTTCCCTTTGACCTCACCGGCGTAATCGTCGTAGCCGAGGTGTGGCGCGCTGATCCCGAAGCCGGCGAACGCGACCGGGCCCGATACAGTGCCGCTGGCGCTGAACCGATGCGGATAGAACTCCTGGCCGGCGCGGAGCTGCCGGGTGGCGCCGTCCGAGCCGATCACCTCCAGCGCGTTTGCCGACGCAGACGACGCGAGCGTCGCCGTCATGAGGTTGTACGGCTGAAAATACGAGTTGTTCGGGCCGCCCGGCTTCAACCCCATCCGCTCGAAGCGGGAGCGGATGAAGTCACCCGCCGCCCGATTTTCCTCGGTGTCCGTCAACCGCCCCCGCATGGAATCTCCTGCGAGAAAAAACAGATCGGCCCGGAGGTCTTCCTGGCGGATCGATTCGTTCTGCGGCGCGCGCGGCTGCGCGGCGACCGGCGCGAGCGTGACGGCGACAAAAAGGCCCGCGGCCAGACGCTTGATCATAAAACCCCTTGTCCACGGGCTGTTAACCGCAGAGAACGCAGAGCTCGCAAAGACAAGAGCTTAGACCACGAAGGCCACGAAAGACACGAAAGACGTCGCGCGCGAATCTCAGCGCGCTCCGCGGCCTCCGCGGTTAGGCGTCGTGTGCATCCTGCTCTTCGTGATTCTCGTCGTCAACCGGCGTCAATACGTGTTGCGGACGCGCGCGGACCGGAAAAGATACACCAACCAGCTCGCGTGGTACGCCATCGACCAGGCGACGAACCACACGGTATCACCAGGCAGACGATTGCTTGGAAAATACGGCGTCGTGTAGACGAACAGGTCTGTGGATGCGGACGCCAGCAGCGCGATCTTGGCCATCGCGACGGCCGCGCCGCGCCGCGCAAGCAAGGCGAGCCCTGCGCTGATTCCCAGTGCCGCGACGAGCAGACGGACCAGGAGCAGGAGCGCCAGCGGGAGTCCGCGCAGCGAGAGCGCGTCCAGCGCGTTGGACGCGGCCAGGCTCAGACTGATCGGCTGCCAGACCAGCAGCATCACGCACAGCACGAGCAGCCAGCCACGTACGCCGGCAGGAGTCTGTTCCGGTTGACTGAGCTGGAGCATCGAGGATACTTAACAAGTCTCAACTCTCCACTCTGAGCGCCCGAGTGTCAACCATCACAGCGTTCGAGCCATGCGAGCTGAGCGATGAGTGTGAAACCCTGAGAGTTGCGCCTTGAGACTCGAGAGTTGACCGGTGTTCTTGTACCTCGTCCATCACGGTGATGCGGTCGGACCGGACGTGGATGCGCGTCGACCGTTGTCGCCGGCGGGGGTGGCCGGCGTCGAGCGGATCGCCGCCCAGGCGGCCGCGAACGGAGCGAGGCCGCAGGTGGTGTGGCACAGCGGCAAGCTGCGCGCGAAGCAGACCGCAGAAGCCGTCTGGCGCGCGTGCAATGCGCTCGCGCAGTTCTCGGCCTCACGCGACCTGCAGCCCGACGATCCGCCCCAGTGGTTTCGCGATCGTCTTCGCGGGGAATCGCGAGACATCGCGATCGCCGGGCACTTTCCGCATCTGCCTCGGCTGCTCGCGCTCCTCGTGTCGGGCGGAGAGGCGGGCACCGACTTTCCGCCACACGGAGTCGTCGCCCTCGAAACCCACGACGCCGGCGAGACGTGGCACGAGGTGTGGCGGATAGAAAGTACGAAGTACGAAGTCTGAAGTACGAAACGTACTTCAGACTTCAGACTTCAGACTTCAAGCCTGGGCCGACTCGTTAACGCAGGACGACGCCGATCGAAGGCCGCCAGAAGTGGAGCCGCTCGCCGTTCAGGCTGAAGGATGTGTTGTCCCAATCCTGCGTCGCGCGGAGGTAGCGCATCTCGCCCCGGAGGCCGACATGGTCGTTGAAGTATCCCATGACGCCCACGCCCGCATCCCAGCCAAACATGTTCGTGGAAGAGGCGGGCCGGAAGAAGCTCGAATTGGTCACGCCGTCGATCTGCGTGCGGATGAGGCCCAAGCCACCGACAACGTACGGCCGGACACCTTTGCCCTGAGTGCCGCCGATCGGCACGCCGATGATGACGTTGCCCATCAGGTTCAGGACGCTGTTATTGCCGAAGTCGTTCTGCGTGCCGAAGAAGCTCGGGTTGTACCCGAAGTCCACTTCCCCGCCCACGATGCCAGCGCCCATGCCCCCGGCGCTGACGCCGAAGGTCCCGCGGCCGTTGTCGAAGCTGCTCCCGAAGGCTGAGCCGACCCACGGCGTGACGAATCCGTCGGCCCTGGCTGGCAGCGGCGCCAGGACGAACGCGATCGCTCCGATGACGACGAGAGACTTGATGACGTACTTCATTGTTTGCTAATTCCTCCTGCCCGCCTAGCGTGCAAGCCACGTGCCCCGACGTGTTGTCGATGCTCAGGCGAGCTCGAGCAGCAGAGTCTCGGAGTCAGTCGATGCGCGCAGCTCGAGTGTGAGCTCATCGGACACGGCTCCTCCGTCTCCGCTCCCGAGCGGAAGGCCATTGAGCTCAACCGCGCCGCGCGCGATCTGGATCCATGGTGAGGATTTCGATGTGGCGATGCGGATGGGTGCCGAATCCATGTCCAGGCGCGATGCGATCTTCGTTGAGCACACGAATCGCGCGGAAGCCCATGTATCGCGGATCGATGTGCGCCTCGTACGTGAACGTGTGGCGGCTGTCGAGCCACCCGATTCGCGTATGCGGTCGTTCGCCGGCCCGACGGATGGTGATCACGCAGCGCGAAGGGCTTCAGCCGAGCGTCAATCGAGCAACACGCGGCCGAACATCGGCTTGTCGCCGCGCGACGCGTAGAAGCCGTACGCGGACAGCGCCGCGACCGCCATCACGAGGACGGCGCTGTCCTGGCGTCGGAGCGCGAAAGGTCGGTCGTCAACGGAACGATCTCCGTCGAGAGGAACGTGTAGCCGTCCCGGGATCGCGAGCGGGATCGGCCGGCAGCAGCTTGAGGCGACGGTCGGTCCGAGCTTGAGGCGTCCTAGCGCTTGTGCGTTTGCGCGTAGTCGATGGCGAACTGTTTCAGCGCGGGGCTGGTCAGCCCCAGCGCGGCGGCTTCTGTGTACGCGCGCTCGGTGTCCCAGTGATCGACTGCGAGGCGCTTGATCATCCACATCGCGCCCGCGCGGTTGCCGGCGGCGCAGTGGATGTACGCCGGCTCGTTGCCGGGCGTGGTGATGGTCGACAGGAATGTGTCGGCGACTGCCGGGTCCGGCGACTGCCCGCTGAACGGGATGTTGAAGAAGTTGATCCCAGCCGTTTTCGCGGCTGCGGCCTCGGCGTCGACGTTCGCGCCTGCCTCGGTCGGCAGACGCAGATTGATGATCGACTTGAACCCCATCTTCTTCAGTTCGGGCACCGCCTCGGGCGTCGTCGCGCCCCCGCACGCGACGGTGGTTTCGAGCTTCGCGAAGTTGGTGACACCAGGCACCGATTGCTTGGTCACCTGCTGCGCGGCGGCGGAGCGATACTGAAATAGCGCGGCGACGAACAGAACGGCCACGATCGAGGCATGCTTGCGCATAGGAACTCCCTCGGGGTCAGGCCCCGGTTGAAACGGTTCGACGGGGTCTGGCCCCGAAGCGCACCATCTTCCTACGAAACACGGCAGTTTCGCCACCGGGCGTGGAATCGGCGCGCGCACCGGTGCGTGAGCACGAGCAAGCCGAGCCCAGGGAAGAGCCCGGCCGGAATCCGCCGACGACATGCTGGATCGGCGGCGCCAGGAAATCCACTGCGAGTCTATCAGCAAAAAAAGGGCGGGACGGCCGTGAGGCTCGCCCGCCCTTGGTCGATGTGCCGCCGAGGTGCGGCTAGTTCTTGTCGGTGGTGACCGTCACCGGCGCGAGGATCCGCACCGTCATCGGCGTGCCCGCGGGCAGCGTCGCCGCGCTGCGATCGCCGGCGACGACAGCCGCCGTGCCCGCGCCGGCGCCGGCCGTGGCGCCAATTGCCGCGCCCTTCGCGCCGCCGAGAATCGCGCCGAGGATCGCGCCGCCGACGGCCGCGCCGCCCACTTTGGCCGCGCTGCCGTTGCCGGGCGCATCGCCGTCGCGGTAAATGGTCTCAGTAGTGATCGGCACACGCGTCCCATCCGCGAGCACGAGCGTGTGGAAACGTATGCCGAGGCGCGCACGCTCCTTGAACTTGCCGCCGCGCTCCACCTGCATCACCGATCCGATTGCTCGTGACCCCGCGGGAATCGCGACGCGGTCGCCCACTTTGACGTCCCGCGTCACGCGCGCGTCCACGCGATCTTCAAGGCGCGCCGTCTCGCTCGAGAGCCGCGTTTCGGTCTGGAGGCCGATTACCGAATCCGCCGAAACGACGAGCTCTTCGAACGTGCGCGGCGGTGCCTCGGGCGGCCGCTGTGATTCGGTTGCGGCGCGCTCGTCCGGTCGAGGTGCCGGTGTGGCTTCAACCGTGGCCGGCGCGGGCGGCGCCGCGGGCGGTTGTGACGCCGCGCCGCTGGGCCACGTGCTCGTCAGCGTTGGCGTGGGCGCCGGCGCCGGCGTCTGCGGTGCTGCGGCGCGACGGCTTTCGCGCGTATTGACCGATCGAGCCGGCGCCTCAGCGCGCTTCGCGACCGTCGTTCTTGCGGTGGCGACCGGCGCCGCGGTTTTCGGCGTCGTGTCGCCGACGACGGCTTCAGTCTCCTGCACGGGCCGTTCGGCTTGCACCGCCGCTGCCGGTGAGGCGGCGGCCGGGGCGACCGACTGAACCTGAGCCGACGCGGGGGTGGGCATCGCGTTTTGACGTGACGCGAGATATCCGCCGCCAGCGGCGGCTCCGATGCAGGCGATGGCCAGCGCGGCGAAGGCAAGTCGATTCGATAGCATTGCGGAAGCTCCTTGGGCCTCAACGCGAGTGAGAGGCAAGCGCTGTACCTGTTCGCCCGACAGGCTGTCCTTCGTAAGTCCGTGGAAAAGTGACGCTTACACGGTTGGCCGGGCCGAAGAGACTGTCCCTTCCGAATGAAACGGTGTCCTTGGCCGAGTGCAGTTTCCTCTAGAATATGGCTATGTTTGGGCCCCTCTCGACTGGCGAGCCCGTTGCAACACGACGCGTCGTGCGCGCCGTCCTCCGGCTGCTTCTTGCCACAGCTCTCATACTGATACCGCTGCCGGCTCGCGCGGTCACCGCGGACCAGATCGTCTCTCTGGCGCAGGCGGGGGTCACCGACGCCGTGATCCTCGCGCTGATCGATCGTGACAAGACCATCTTCGCGATCGAGCCGGAGCAGCTCGTCACGCTGAAGGCTCAGGGTCTCAGCGAACCGGTCATTCTGGCGATGCTGAAGAGCGGCCGCGAGGAAGGCGAGCGCGCCGCGCAGGCCGCCGCCGATTTGAACACCGCGATGATCCTGGCCTCACTCGCGCCTGCGCCGGACCTCGTCATCGTCGGCCACGGACCTGAAGTGCCGGATGTCGCGCACCCGAACGGGTTCTACTCGGGTCCGCCGTCTCTCGGGTACGGTGGGTACGGCGGGTACCTGGCCCTTCCTTACGTCGGCGGCGGACGCCGCCGAGGCCAGCACGCGAGCCCGATCACCACGCCCTATACCGCGCAATACACGTCTCCATTCACCGCGCAATACACGTCTCCGTTCGAGCCGGTCATACCGGTGCAGGGGCCTGTCATCCCGCCGGTGGCGCGACGCCCCGAACCGCCTCAGTCGCGCGCGCTCTGCTTGGCCCAAATGAACACCGCGACGTCGACGCGCCCTCTCTCCTACGTCACCGAATGTCCGGCGGTGATGCAGCCGAGGCGGCCTCGCTGATAATACGGATGTCTGAATGCGGATTTGCCGGCCCTGGAATCCGCAATCGACATCCCCGAAATCCGCAATCGACGTCCTCGCAATCCGCAATCCGCAATCCGCAATCCGCAATCCGCAATAACGGTTGAGGTACGCAATGAGACCACTCCTTGTCGCGACGATCCTTCTGGCGTCCGTTGTCGCTGGTGTATCGGTGGCGGCCAAAGGCAGGACGGTCAAGCTGGTGATTTCGGGAGGCACGCTCGCGGCGCCTGTCGAGATCGCAGGCAAGGACGTGGAGTTTGCGAACCCGTGGGGCGATCAGGTCGTTCACCAATGGAAATCGATCCCTGCGCCGCCCGGTGACGGCGGCCGTTACGAGATCAGTTTTTACGAGGAGCTCCCGAACCGGGACGTGAAGATGATGTATGTCGTCGAGTACGTCCCGAGCCCTTCCGGTCGCGGTGCGATCCATCTTCCCGGCCGCGGCGAGCAGCATTACTGGCTGAACGTCCGCACAATCCTGCGTAGCGGACAGGACGGCTATTGGTTTCCCGCATCCGACGAGTCGGAACGCATCGCGGGCTCCCGTCTTCGATAAGGGGACAGAAGCAGCGTCAGCGCGACACCCAGCGTGACAGTCCTGCGATGCATGACCCACTCCTTTGGGGGATCTGTCCCCACTGGAGATGCGTCAAAGTGCCTGGAACTGGCTCACCGGGAGTACATGGACATGAGAATCGGAGTCATCGGCTCGGCGACCGTAGGACAAACACTGGCGAGAGGGCTGAAGCAGCACGGGTACGACGTCCGCATCGCGAGCCGCACGCCGGGCAAGCTCGGGGAGTTCTCGAAGGCGTCTGGCATCGAGGCCGGCGCGCCGGCTGACGTCGCGATGTGGGCCGAGGCCGCCGTGCTGGCGGTGAAAGGCACCGCCGCGGATTCTGCCGTCCGCGAAGCTTCTGCGGCGAACCTCAAAGGCAAGCTCGTCATCGACACCACGAACCCGATCGCCAACGAGCCGCCGGAGGACGGCGTGCTGCGCTACTTCACCTCAGCGAACGAGTCGCTGATGGAACGCCTGCAGACCGCGTTTCCAGACGTGAAATTCGTCAAGGCCTTCAACAGCGTCGGCAGCGCGCTGATGGTCAACCCGTCGTTTCCGGGCGGCAAGCCGACGATGTTCTATTGCGGGAACGATCGGTCCGCCAAGGCTGCGGTTGCGACGATCATCGAACAGTTCGGGTGGGAAGGCGCTGACATGGGAACGGCGAAAGCGGCCCGCGCCATCGAGCCGCTTTGCCAGTTGTGGTGCATTGCCGGATTTCGGGAGAATGCGTGGACGACCCACGCGTTCCACCTGCTGCACCGGCAGGCCTGAAAAGTGCCTGCCTGTAAATCGCGCGCGTTCTCGCGTCGCGACCACGAAGAGGGGCAGTCTATCCCCAACGCGGCTGTTCGTCGGGGCTGATTCCGAGCGTGATCTTTCCAACGATTTCGTGCGTGAGCAACGGGTTTGCGGGGTGGAAACGGCCGGCCCGGCAGTCCCGGAAGAGCCGTTCGAGCTCGCTCTTCTTGAACATGCCGAACCCGCCCGACAGGTCGAGCGCTCGATCGACGACGCGGAAGGCGGCCTCGACGGTGCGGTGCTTCATCGCCACCAGCCGCGCGAACCAGTCCGGCCCGACGCGGCCTTCGGCCCAGTCATTCCCGATCGCCTCGACGTGCGGCCCCATCGTCTCGAGATCCATGGCGATCTCGGCGATGCCGTGCTGAATCTCCGGGTGGTAGACCATCGGCCGCGTCAGCGCGATCGCCGTCTTCGTTTTCAGCTGCTCGACGATCAGCTCGCGCACGCGCAGCGAGAGCCCGTAATACACGTTCGCGAAGCCCGTGAGCGCCCAGGTGAAGAAGCCGAGCACGAACATGTCGACGCCCGCGACGCCCGCCGGGATCACGCGGGAGACGAACTTGTCGGGTACGAATGCGCCTTCGAAAACCGTGTCGTCGCTGCGCGTCGCGCGCATCCCGAGAACGTCCCACGTCTCCTTGATCGTGTAACCCTTCCCATCGCGCGGCAGGAACGCGTGGATGATTTTGGGCGCGGCCGGATCGCTCGTGTCCATCGCGTGCAAGCCGAGCCGCGTCCACACGGGCGTGAGGCTTCCAAACGACTTCCGCCCCGTGAACCGGTACCCGCCGTCGACACGCTCGGCTTTCGTCGTCGAGAGCAGGATGGGGATGTCGTTGCCGTGCTCGGCGTGCCCGGCCGCGAAGACTTCGCCGGCCGCCGTTTCGCGGAGGATCCACTCGCACGACTTGTCGCCGCTGCGCCACAGGTCGGCAGCGGTGCCGACCCAATAGTTGTGCATGTTGATGCACAGCGCGGTTGAGGGCGCGTATTGCGCCAGTAGACGCGTCTCGCGGCCCACCTGGGGCAGCGACAGACCGTAGCCGCCGAACTCGGTCGGGACCGCCATTTGCAGATAACCAGCGGCTTTCAGCTCGTCGAAATCTTCCTGGCAGAACCGGTTGTCCCGGTCGTACCCCGGCGCGCGTTCGCGGCAGCGATCCAACAGTGACTGCGTGAGCACAGATCTAGAAGCGACAGCCATCGGGCCTCCTTTGTCGCGTTATGAGTGGTGGAGTATACCTAAGCTGAGGCTCTATGGCCCGCCCTTCCGACATCATCGTCGTCGGCGCCGGAATCGTCGGCTGCTCCGTGGCATATGAGCTGGCGCGCCGCGGGGCTTCGGTGGAGGTCGTCGATGAACGGCCGGTTGGCCTGGGCGCGACCCAGGCGTCCGCGGGCGTTCTGGCCCCCTATATCGAGGCGCGAGAGGGCAGCCCGTTGCTGGATCTGACCGTTCGGAGCCTCAGCCTGTTCGACGGCTTCGTCGCGCGCGTGTCGGCAGATGCCGGCGTCGGCGTGCCGTATCGGCGGACCGGCACGCTGGATGTGGCGACCACCGACGCCGAGATGGGCGCCCTCCGGACGACCGCCGAGGTGCTCGCGGAGCGCGCCGTGCCCGCGCTGCTGCTCGATGCCGCGGCCGCGCGGGCGGAAGAGCCGCAGCTTGGCGAGGGTGCCATCGGCGGCCTGCTGATCGAGCAGCACGGGTTCGTGGCCGCGTCCGACCTGACGCGCGCGCTGGTCGCGGCCGCGCGTCGCTACGGCACGCAGCTGATCGAGCCAAGCCGCGTGCGCCGTATAACTCAGCAGAAAGGCGACATCGTCGTCGAGACAGATCGCGGGTCGCTGACCGGAAACGCGGTGGTGCTGGCCGCCGGCAGCTGGTCGGGCGAAATCGCGATCGATGGGATCACCGCGCGCGTGCCGGTGCGCCCGGTTCGCGGGCAGCTGCTGGCGCTCGCGTGGGTCGGCACGCCGCTGCGCCGAGTGACCTGGAGCCGCCGCTGCTATGTCGTGCCGTGGGACGATGGAACGCTGCTGGTGGGGGCGACGGTGGAGGAGGCGGGGTTCGACGAGCGCGCGACGGTCGCGGGGGTGCACGACCTGCTCGAGGCCGCCTGCGAGCTCGCGCCGCACGCGTGGACGGCGGGCTTTCGCGGCGCGCGCGTCGGGCTGCGGCCGGCGACGCCGGACAATCTGCCGGTCATCGGGTCGTCCAGTCAACTGCCGAATCTGATGTATGCGACGGGCCACTATCGCAACGGCGTGCTGCTGGCGCCGCTGACCGCGCAGCTCGTCGCCGATGCGATGCTGGACAACCGGATCGATCCGATGCTCGAGGTCGTCAGGCCCTCGCGTTTTGGTGATCTGTAACGGCGCACGACGGTCCGCTCGGAACGGCGTGCGACGGTCCGCCTGAAGGCGGACACTACATATGTCGCCAGCGCCGTTCGTCTCTTAGTCGTACGTATGTCAGGCTTCAGCCGGAACCGTGGTCGAGAGCTTCAGTCAAGCCGTGATCGAGAGCCTCAGCGGGACCGCGATCGAGAACTGACCGGACCGTGGACGAACGATGAAACATGTCCTGATCGGCGAGAAGCGCTATCGCCTGGTGTGCGCCGAGCGTGGCGGTCAATGGCTCGCGCACGCGGAACGCGAGGACACCGGCGATCCGTTCGGCATCGAGTGCGCCGGGCCGAGCGAGGCCGACGCGGTGAGCCGCCTGACGCGATGGCTCGACTGGCAGCAGGAGCACGCCGCGGCGCTCGAGGATCTGCAGCGCGCCGAGCGCGCGTATCATCGGACCATCGCCGGCAGCGCGTTCGCCAGCCCGACGGAAGGACCGAGCGCGTTAGAGCTGCAGAAGGAGTCGCTCGACGCCGTCGAAGCTGCGCGCGTACGGCTCGACGAGATTCGAGGCCGCCAGCCGTCGTGAACACTCAAGGGACAACGAATACAGAGGAACAGATCCATGGCGACACTGTCGCGCGCTGAAGCCGAGCAGCGGATCAAGAGCCTGAGCGGCTGGACGCTCGAGGGCGACGCGATCCGCAAGAAGTACACGTTCAAGGATTTCCTCGACGCGATCGCCTTCGTGAACCGTCTCGCGCCGGAAGCGGAGGCGGCCGATCATCATCCGGACATCCTGATCAACTACAAGCGCGTCACGCTGACGTACTCGACGCACAGCGAAGGCGGCCTCACGGAGAAAGACTTCGCCGGGGCGGCCGCGGCGGACCGGCTCGCCGGGCAGAACGGACACTAGGTTCACCATGCCACAATCCACTACTCGATTACCCGATTCCCGAATCACCCGATGCGTCTGAAGAAGACGTATAGCTCGCGAGAGGTCGCGGCGCTGACCGGCCTGAGCGCGCGGCAGCTGCAGCTCTGGGACGCCGGGGGGCTGCTGTCGCCGACGATCCCGTCGCACAAGACCGACGCGGGCGGCTACACCGAGCGGCGCTACACGCCGATCGAGCTGTTCGAGCTGCTCGTGCTCGGCGATCTCCGTCGCCGCGGATTCACCATCCACCAACTGCATCAGCTGCTGCGCATCCTGCAGGAACAGTTCGGCCAGCGCCTGTTCGACGCTACGGGCGGCGGCGGATCGGTCCAGCTGCTGACCGACGGTCAGGACATCTACGCGCGGACGGCGGGTGGCGCGTTCTTCAACCTGCTGAAGACGCCGAAGCAGCCATTGCTGGTCGTCGGGAACGAAACGCTGCTCAAGCAACTCGGTGGGAAGGTGAGGAGGACCAAGCGAAAGAATGGCTAGCGGATCGGAAAGATTTTCTCGAGATCGTCGGCAGGCCGTGGGATGACGTGGACGCCCACCAGCTCTCCCACGCGCCGCGCGGCGGCGGCGCCGGCGTCGGTGGCCGCCTTCACGGAGCCGACGTCGCCGCGCACGATTGCCGTGACGAGACCGGCATCAACTTTCTGCCAGCCGACGAACACGACGTTGGCGGTCTTCACCATCGCGTCGGCGGCTTCGATCATGCCGACGAGACCGCGCGTCTCGACCATGCCGAGCGCGTCGCCGACCTCGCGTTTCTCCCTGTCGTTTCTCTCGGCCATCAGACGTTGAACGCCAAGCTCACGGAGCTGTGACTATACCTCAAAACGATCTGCGGCCATTGCGGGCTTCGCGCTCTACGTGATCCGCCCTCGAGCCGCGACCGGCAACGTGTCGATTACCTGATCGCCGTCGACCAACCGCACGGCGTCGACCAGGTTGGACACGGTGCACGAATGGTTCGGCACCACGCGCACGCGGTCTCCGGGCTCGAGGCGCGTGCCGCCGGTGACGCGAACGGTGGCGTGCTCTTCGGACACCCGTTCGATCGTCAATGTCTCGTCGATCTGCCGCGGGGAGCCGCGTCCGCCGGCGAGGATCGCCCCGTAGCCGGCCGCGTTCACGATGCCGCGCGCCTGATCGTTGGTCAGCGTCTTGCTGCCGCAGTCGAGGATGATCCGGTCGGGCGCCGGCTTCGAGACGACGGTCGCCAGGACGGTGAGCGCGCAGTCGTCGAGGGTGGCCGCCCCGAGCGCCAGCTGCGTGCGATCGAAGTAGACGTAGTTGCCCGGCCGCAATTCGGTGAGCCCCGTCTGTCGCGCGCTGAACCGCAGCGTCGGCGTCGCGCCGACGGAGATTTCTTCGAGCGCGATCCCCGATCCTGCCGCCTGCTCGCGCAACGTGGCTGCCGGAGGACTGTTCTGTATCTCTGGCGCCCCGAGTTCGCCTTCGCGCTCGGGACGGTGCCGGCCAACCTGAGCTGCTATCACATCGACGACGAGTATTCGTTCTCGACGGTCGAAATCCCGACGCCCGAGGCCGAGGCGCGGTTGATCGGTGCCGTTGACCAGGTTTTCATTCACTCACGCGCGCTTCTCGAGAAAAAGGGCGCGATCAACCGTCACACCGCCTGGGTGCCCAACGGCGTCGACTACCGCGCCTATGCGCGGCCGGTGAAC
>Ga0137409_10001128_pt1 | contig 28854 bp, 29 predicted proteins | sample CZODoug1_16funga_FD_122059 | JGI IMG/M metagenome (GOLD analysis project Ga0137409, IMG submission 122059) | Vadose zone soil fungal communities from Angelo Coast Range Reserve, California, USA - CZODoug1_16fungal (Hybrid Assembly) | ecosystem: Environmental > Terrestrial > Soil > Vadose zone...
GAGAGGACGGCCACCGATTGGTAACCGATCTCGCCCGAGGCGAGCGCCGCCTTGACTTTGGGCAGCTCCTCCAACTGCGTGCCGACACAGATGCGATCGGCGGCCGAAGTCACCGACATGTTGCAAGTCCGGGCGATCCAGGACGCGGCGGTGATGTTGCCGCTGACCAGGTGCTCGCCCGCCTTCTGGGCGTCGCGTGCACTGGCGCAGAACTCGCTCTCGAGCGCGTCAATACCTGAACGCAGCTCTTTGATGTCCACCTGGCGATCCTCGCGAGCTTGAAACTCGCGGATCGCCGCCATCAGTTTCGAGAGGGGTGAGCCCCCTTCCCCCAACATGCAGAGAGTCTACCAAACATATGTTCGCGTGTCAAGCATCAATTTACACGAGCCACTCGCCTCCGGGCGAGCCCCATCCTCCCAAGCCAACCCCCACACCCTCTTCCCAGTCCCCTTATCCTCGTGCCACACATGCTTCTGTCCATCGGCGATCTCCTGCTGGACATCACCATCGTCCCCGACGGGCCGCTGCGCCCGGACGACGATCAGTCCGCGAAGATCGCCCTCGGCGGCGGAGGCCAGCCCGCCAACTTCTGCTCCTGGGCCGCCGCCCTCGGAGAACCGGTGCGCCTGATCACTCGAGTGGGCGACGACGAGCTCGGAAGGAAGCTCGTGGCCGAGCTCGAGGCCCACGGTGTCGAGGTCTGCCCGACCTGGGCCGCCGAGCCAACCGGCGCGATCGCGGTCCTCGTCGGACCCGACGGCGAGCGCGCAATGGCGACCCAGCGCGGCGCGAGCGTCGGGCTGCGTCCCGACGATCTGCTGGAGCAATGGTTCGCCGACGTGAAACTGATTCACGTCCCGGCCTACTCGCTGTTCATCAACCCCCTTGGTCAGGCCGCGCGCGCCGCGATCTCCTTCGTTCGCGATGCGGGCGGAATGCTTTCCATCGACCTTTCGTCGGTCGCGGGCGTTCGAGAATATGGGCCAGCGAGAATGGCCTATGACCTCGCCCGCCTCAAGCCCGAGCTGCTCTTCGGCACGGCGGCGGAGATGGACACGATTGGCGTCCCCTCGGAGCACCTCGCCCAGGTGCCGGTGATCAAGCTCGGGGCGGCGGGGTGCAGCGTCTTCGGCCGCCAGATCCCCGCCCCGGCGGTGAGACATGTCGACGCCACGGGCGCCGGTGACGCATTCGCCGCCGCGTTCTGCGCGGCGTGGCTCCACGGGGCCACGCCCTTCGAGGCAGCCGAGCGTGCGGTCGTCGTCGCCTCGGAAGCGGTCACGCGGACCGGAGCCCGACCGAATTGAGCCCGCTGCTCGAGGTCTCGCCGGAGGTCGCTGACGCGTTGGCCAATGGACGGCCAGTCGTGGCCCTCGAGACCTCGATCGTCGGACAGGGCTTGCCCGCTCCACATAACCTCCAGGCTGCGCTGAAGAGCGAGGAGGCGATTCGAGCGGAGGGAGCCGTGCCGGCGAGCGTGGCGGTGCTCGACGGCAAGCTCCGAGTCGGCCTGAGCCTGGGTGACCTCGAGCGCATCGCCGCGGGCGCCGTCAAGGTCAGCTCGCGCGACCTCGGTCCCGCGGTCGTTCACGGCGCCGTCGGAGCGACCACGGTGGCGGCCACGATGCGCGTGGCGTCGATGGCGGGGATCCGTTTTTTCGCGACCGGCGGAATTGGCGGCGTGCACCGCGGCCACCCCGAAGACCAGTCGGCCGACCTGGAGGAGCTGGGGCGGACGCAGGTCGCTGTGTTCTGCGCCGGCGCGAAGATCATCCTGGATCTCGCGCAGACGCTCGAGCGCCTGGAGAGCCTGTCCGTTCCGGTGCTCGGTTACCGCGTCGACGAGTTCCCGGCGTTCTACACGAAGCGCAGCGGCTGCCGGGTCAGCGCGAGAGTCGATGACCCAGGCGACGCCGCGCGCGTGCTGCTCGCGGCATGGGAGTCCGGCGCGCGCGGCATCGTCGTGGCCGTGCCGCCACCGGCGGAGCTCGACGGCGCCGAAGAGATGGCGCAGCGCGCTGTGCGCGAACTGACCGGCGTCGAAGGCGCCGAGCTCACGCCGCGGCTGCTCGCGCGGATGGCGGAGCTGTCAGGCGGGAAGTCCCTGGATTTGAACGTGGATCTTGTGCAGAACAACGCACGAGTCGCGGCACAAGTGGCCAGGGCGATGGCCTGACCGTCGAGCTCGGATTGGCTCCGCCGGCTTGCCGGCAAACCACTGATCGACCTCGGAGCCTTTCGCCACGGTGGATAAAGTAAGGGTTGATGAGTTCAACAGATGGCTGAAGCAACGGAGCCCGTCGAGCTGATCATCTTCTCCGACTACGTTTGACCCTGGTGCTACATCGACTCGGTCCGAGTCGAGCAGCTGGAGCGAGAGGGCCTGGTGCAGGTGACGTGGCGGCCGTTCGAGCTGCACCCCGAAGCTCCCATCGAGGGCATGCCGCTGGAAGAATATTTCGGCCGCGGCCGCTCCGACCGGATTCGCAGTCATCTCGAGTCGATCGCTGCCGAGGTAGGACTCTCGATGCAGCAGCGCGACGTCATCATCAACTCGCGCCGCGCGCTTGGCGCCGCCGAGCTCGCGCGCGAGCATGGCAAGTTCGAGGAGATGCACCTCGCGCTGTTCAAGGCTCACTGGGAAGGAGCAGGCCGGCTCGAAGACGTCGACGACCTGGTGAGGATCGGCGCCGGGGTCGGACTCGATTCGAACGAGCTGCGCAAGGCGATCGAGGAGAATCGCTATGGCGCGGTGATCGACGACAACCGCCACGAGGCCGAGTCGGTGGGCATCAACGCAATCCCCGCGCACATCTTCGGCCGCCGCTACCTGGTCCTGGGCGCCCAGCCCTACGACGCCTTCAAGCATGTGCTGGAACGCCTGGCCGAGGATCGGTAGCCTTCCGGCCGTCGGCAGCCACGCGTGTTATAGGTGACGCATGAATCAATTTTTCGATGAGCTGGGAGTCCTCTGGGCAACGGAGGCGGAGCATCGCGGCGCCAGGATCAAACCCCCGACGCTGGATCCTCGGGTGGCGCTCGAGCTGCTGGAGCTGGCGCGCGTCGCTGCGCACACGAGGGAGCGGAGGTTCGCCCCGCTCGCATGTTTCATGGCCGGCGTTGCGGCCGAGCGTCTTGCCAACTCGAAGCCAGGCGTGGACGAAGGCGTGATCGCCGAATACATCCAGGAGGTCAGGCAGAAGCTGGAGCGTGAGGGCCCGAAAGACGCCGAGTGGTGACCGGCCAGGACGCGACAACGCTCGTCTACCAGGCGATGCCCCTGTGCGCGACGCTCGGCGTTCGAGCCGAGAAGTACACAGCCGAAGAAGTGGTGCTCACGCTTGACTGGGCGCCGGGGCTCTGCACCACAGGCGGCATCCTGCATGGGGGCGTGATCATGGCCCTCGCCGACTCGGCCGGCGCCGCATGCGCGTTCCTGAACCTGCCGAAAGATGCATCCGGCACCGCGACCATTGAATCCAAGACCAACTTCTTAGGCGCCGTGCGGGCGGGCAGCGTGATCGCGACCGCGAAACCGCTCCACGCCGGCGGCACGACGATCGTCGTCGAGACATCCGTCCGCGACAGCGCCGGCCGCCTTGTGGCCAAGGTCACGCAGACCCAGATGGTGCTGCGACCGAGTAATTAGTTCATCAGACGGCGCCTGGTTTCGGCGGTCAGGCTTCGAAGAGCCTGGGTGGCGCGGACCGGCGGCGGTTTGGGCGAACGGATCTTGCGCGCACCCGCAGGCAACAGTGCGAGGTCGGCCTGGAAAAGCGCGAGCGACCGGGACCACGGCTGCCGAGCCGCAGTCCGTTTTCCTCCGGTCATCAACAGCTCCAGGAGGCGCTCTCGCCCGCTTGGGACCGGCTCATCTCGCAACCCGACCACGTCGCTGAACGGCTTCGCCCGCCTGAAAACCTGCTTGCGTCCCGGCGCGCTGACCTTGTCGCGCGACAGCTTCATCACAGGCCGATCCTGGTACCGGACCAGCTTGTAAGCGGTGTCGAGGTACGGGTTGTCCGCGGACACGCCCATCTGCGTTCCCACGCCGAACGCGTCGATCGGCGCGCCGCCGCGGACGAGTTCGTCGATGGCGAGCTCGTTCAGGCTTCCGCTCGCGAAAATCCGCACGTGCTTCAGGCCGGCGCGATCGAGCAGCCGGCGCGCCGTCAGGGAAAGCTGCGCAAGGTCTCCACTGTCGAGACGGATCCCCAGCCGGCCTTCGAGCCCCAGCTCCAGCTCGTGCATTACGGCGATCGCGTTCTTGACACCGGTGATGGTGTCGTACGTATCGACGAGAAAGGTGACGCGGCCCGGAAAGTCCTCCGCAAACGCGCGGAACGCCTCGGCTTCGCTCGCAAAAGCTTCGACGTACGAGTGCGCCATCGTGCCGGCTGCGGTGAGACCGAATCGGCGGGCGGCCTCGACGTTGCTGGTCGCCGCGAATCCCACCATCGCCGAAAGGCGGGCCACGTCGATCCCGGCCTCGATGCCCTGCGTGCGGCGGAATGAGAAGTCGACCGTGTCGCGGCCGGCCGCGGCGATCACGCATCGCGCCGCCTTGCTCGCGATGGTCGACTCGAAGGTCACGCGGTTGAGCAGGAACGTCTCGACCACCTGCGCCTCAGGAAGAGGCGCCGTGACTTCGAGCAGCGGCTCGCCCGCCAGCGCGATGCGGCCCTCAGAGATAGCCCAAACGTCACCTGTGAAGCGAAACCGCCGGAAGGCTTCCACGTCGGCGGGCGTGAAACCCAGGCCTTCGCCGAGGTAGCGCAAGTCCTCCTCGTCGAAGGCCAGCTGCTCCAGGAAGTCGAGGCAGGACTCGACGCCGGCCGCGACTATGAAACCCCTCGTCGCCGGCAGCCGCCGCACGAAGAGGCTGAACGTGGCTGTGCCGTCCATGCCCCGGCGAAGGTAGCTGGCGACCATGTTCAGCTCGTACAGGTCGGTGAGCAGGGCGTTCATGCCGCTGAGTATCGTTGTAAACATGTTCGAAGACGAGACAGCGGTGGCGTGGATCGCGATGCCGTACCGGGCGACGGTGGTGGCGGCCGACGGATCAGAGATCGGTACCGCGGAGTCCCTGCTGGGCGACGAGACCGAGGACATCTTTCACGGCATCGCGGTCAAGCAGCGCGAGGGCGGAAAGCTGGTCGAGATCCCCGCCGCTCGGATCAAGAAGATCACCAACAAGCATGTCGTCACAGACCTGACCGAAGCCGACACTTCAGCGCTGCAGCCCTACCGCGAGTCGCAGTGGTTTCACATCGGCTGGGGAGGTCTCTTCCGGAAGCACCCCGAGTGGGACAAGACCTCCCGGAGCTGAGATTTCAGGTCGCGGAGCTGAATCCGTCCTGGCCGGGGTGGTCCTGAAAGACCAGCGAGTAGCCTCGCCTCGGACGGTTGGCTATCTGCGCGGGAGCGCCAAGCGAGGCGAGCTTTCTTCGCAAGCGAACGATGTAGGTCCTGACCGTCTCCTCCGGCAGCCGCGTGTCGTGCCAGGCTTCTGCGAGCAGCTGGGTGGCGCTGGTGAACGCCGGTGAGCCGTCGGCCAGCCTGCTGAAGAGCTGATATTCACGCCTGGTCAGATGGATCGAGCGCTCTCGAAACGCGATGGTTCGGTCGGTTTCATCGATCGATAGGCCTTCGAGCTCCCACTGGCGATCGAACCAGAACTCGATCCTTCGCTGGTACCGCCTCAGCTGCAGCTCGATGACGGCCACGTCGTTTTCCATCACGTCCCGGCGCCCTGCCGCGGGCAGCGTATCCGCCTGGGCTCGCATCCGGCCGAGCAGCTCGTCCTTGAACGAGATCATCTGGCGGTAGATGGCGATCCAGTGGCGCGCGTCCTGCTTGTGGATCGTCGCGGGATCCTCGCCCTCGAGCAACCGGTCGGGCTGGGCCACCGAGGTATTAAAGCCCACCGACGGATTGATGCAGCTTTTGGTGCTCGAGGAGGAGAAAGATGCGGCTACGGTGACTCAGCAGCGCCGGGGTGGTGGTCGCAAGCGGCCGTCCGCCCTGAAGCACTCGGAGAGCGAAGACCTGGCCACGCTGTCGGTCGACGTGGCCCGGTTCTGGCAGGAGGCATACGACGAGCTCGTCACGATGGAGGAGCAGCTCCTGGGTCAGCTGGAGCGGATGCTGCCGAAGCTCTCGCCGGCGGCCAGGCGGGAGGCCGAGCTGACCAACCTGCCGATGATCAACGACCACCTGCAGACGTTCAGGTACCGGCGCGCTCACTGGAAGGGTCGACTCGAGCAGCTGAACGGCAACACGGCTCGACGCTGACCGAATTAGTTTCACCTGGTGGCGGCCCGCAAGGCGCTTGCCACCACCAGGGCCCAGCCTCCCTCGATCCCACCCCTGCACGCGATCTTCCGCACTTTCCGCACCAATGTCTGCACCGAGTACATTGAAAATTGTTGATCTCATCCGGGGAGGCGAGCCATGGGCAGCGACGAGACTCAGAGGGCGTGGGACCGTTTCGAGGCGGACATCAAAGGTGTCGCCGGAGAGCTGCGGCGCCACTACAGGACCGCTGAAGACGACAAGACACGAGCTGAGCTGAACCGTTCCCTCGAGCAGCTGCGGAAAGCCGCTGACGCGGTTTTCGCCTCACTCGAGACGGCGACGCGCGATCCGGAGGTGCGGGCGAAAACCAAGCAGGCGACCCGGTCGTTCGGTTCGGCCCTGGCCGAGACGTTCCGCGAGCTGGGCGAGGGGCTCGACAAGGCGATCCGCAAAGCCGGAGCTTCGAAAGACCGGGAAAGCTAGAGCCAGTCGCCCCCCACCCTCACCCTGCGGGGGAGGGGATCAGCTGGGCCGGAGGCTCGACTCGGAAGGTGGCCAGGCTCGGCGCAATCAACGCGTAGACGGCGGGCAGACCAAGCGACACGATCAGGCTGCCGAACGGGATGATCGCACCGACGGCGAGGCTGATCCCGGCGACGACGAGGGTTGCGGCTCCGTAGACCAGCGCGACGTGCAGGGAGACCTCGTGGTTGGCCCGGGCCAGCGCGTAGAGGCGCCGCGGGTCGATCGCCTTTGCTATGCCCAGCCGGTCGGAGCCGACGACCAGAGCGGCGAACAGGTACAGCGAGGCAAGCCAGAATGCCAGGAAGATCAGCGCGATGAAAACTCCGACCAGGATAGCCAGCACCCAGCGGCTGTCTCCGGATGTGGCCAGGAGCACGGCGAATAACGTCAGCATCCCCACGAAGACCAGGACCACGACGGCATAAGCGAGCGACACCACGAATGGGGCTGCGCCCCGCTCGAGATAGCGGAAGCCTGGCGCCGGCAGCTCCTTCCACCCACCGCGAACCATGTCTGCGGCCTCGAGCGTCCAGCCCAGCAGGTTGATTGCGCCGACAATCGGGATCAGGCCGATCAAGCCTGTGACGACGACGCGCGAGACCCAGTCGGGAGTGCTGGTGAACCAGAAGAGGTCGAGCTTGCCCTCCACCGTGCGCGGGCGCCACTGCGTTCCGTCCCACCACCAGCGGCCGTCGTCAGAGATCAGCGCAGGCATGACGTCATCTTGGATCATTGATGCCACCGATGCAGCGGCAAGTGGATGTCTGAGCTCACCACCGAGCGGATCGACGCGTGGCCAGGGCGCGCCTATCCCCTGGGCCCGTCGTACGACGGGGCCGGCACGAACTTCGCGCTCTTCTCCGAAGTCGCGGAGGCGGTCGACCTGTGCCTGTTCGATGACGCGGGCGCTGAGAAGAGGGTCCGCCTCGAGGAGGTCGACGCGTTCGCGTGGCACGCGTACCTGCCCAACATCGGGCCGGGCCAACGCTACGGCTACCGCGTGCACGGCCCGTATAACCCGAAGCTGGGCATTCGCTGTAATCCATACAAGCTGCTGCTCGATCCCTATGCGCGCGCGATCGAGGGCCAGGTCAACTGGAACACCTCGTGCTACGGCTACGACCTGAGGCACCCAACAGCAGTCAACATCGAGGACAGCGCGCCAAGCGTGTTCAAGTCGGTGGTCCATCACCCGCATTTCGACTGGGCCGGCGACAAGCCACCCGACAGGCCGCTGCACGAGACGGTCATCTACGAGACGCATCTCAAGGGCTTCACGCGCTGCCACCCCGATGTGCCTGAAGAGCTGCGCGGCACCTATGCGGGGTTTGCACATCCCGCTGTCATCGACCACCTGACCTCGCTTGGAGTTACCGCGGTAGAGCTCATGCCGATCCACCAGTTCGTGCACGACCAGCGGCTCATCGAGCGGGGGCTGCGGAACTACTGGGGCTACAACACCATCGGGTTCTTCGCGCCCCACAACGAATACGCGAGCACAGGCCAGCGCGGAGAGCAGGTCAACGAGTTCAAGTTGATGGTCCGGACGCTCCATCAGGCCGGGATCGAGGTGATCCTGGACGTGGTCTACAACCACACCGCCGAAGGCAACCACCTTGGCCCGACGCTGTGCTTCAAGGGCCTCGACAACCGCGCCTACTACCGTGTCGTGGCTGACGAGCCGGAGTTCTACTACGACACGACTGGAACCGGGAACAGCCTCAACGTCAGCCACCCGCACACGCTGCAGCTGATCCTGGACTCGCTCCGCTACTGGATCACCGAGATGCACGTCGACGGCTTCCGCTTCGACCTTGCCGCAACCCTGGCCCGCGAGTTCCACGAGGTCGACCGGCTATCGACCTTCTTCGACATCATCCAGCAGGATCCTGTCGTCAATCGCGTGAAGCTCATCGCCGAGCCCTGGGACATCGGCGAGGGTGGCTACCAGGTCGGGAACTTCCCGCCCCTTTGGTCGGAGTGGAATGGTCGCTTCCGCGACACGGTGCGTGACTACTGGCGCGGCGAGCCCTCGACGGTGGCCGAGTTCGCGTCACGCCTGACCGGCAGCTCAGACCTGTATCAGAACGACACGCGCCGGCCTTTCGCCAGCGTGAACTTCGTCACCGCCCACGACGGCTTCACGCTCCGCGACCTCGTCTCCTACAACCAGAAGCACAACGAGGCCAACGGCGAGAACAACGCGGACGGCGAGTCTCACAACCGCTCGTCGAACTGCGGGGCGGAAGGCGAGACAGAAGACACCGTGGTGCTCAAGTGCCGCGCCCGGCAGCAGCGTAACTTCCTGACCACGCTGTTCACGGCTCAGGGAGTTCCGATGCTGCTTGGCGGAGATGAGCTGGGCCGGAGCCAGACGGGCAACAACAATGCCTACTGCCAGGACAACGAGCTGTCGTGGGTGAGCTGGTCCGAGATCGATGAGCCGCTGCTTGGCTTCACCCGGTGGATCATCGCGTTTCGACGCGAACATCCCGTCTTCCGGCGCCGCCGGTTTTTCCAGGGCCGTCCGATTCGCGGCACGCTGGACATCGGTTGGTTCAAGCCCGATGGGCATTCGATGACCGACGACGACTGGGACGTCGGCTACGCGCGCTCGCTCGGTGTCTTCTTGAACGGCAGGGCCATCCAGGGTCACGACGAGCAGGGGCGCCCCATCACCGACGACTCGTTCATCTTGCTGTTCAACGCCCACACCGAAGGCGTGCGGTGGACCATCCCAACCGAATATGCGGCGGGGTGGCGCCTGGTCCTCGATACGCGCCGGCGGCATCCCGAGCGCGCACCGAGGTTGGTGGAGGGGCGGATCACGACGTCAGCCCGCTCGATCGCGGTTCTGCAAACCCCTGAATAGGTAATGTCGAGCTTCAGCCGGTTCTCTCTGTAGAACCGGCCGGCCCTCGGGCCTGCCGAAAGGAGGTTGAGGGAAAGATGGTTGTGGCACTGATCGTCCTGGTGCTCTTGCTGCTGCTGCTCGGCGGAGGCGGACTCCTGTCGGCGTCCATGCACATTCTCTGGATCCTGCTGCTGATCGGGCTCGTCCTCTGGCTTTTCGGGTTCGTGTTCAGAGGTTCGGGTGGCGGGCGCTGGTACCGCTGGTAAGCGCCGGCAGTAGATAGCGAACGCAGGTCGCGCCCGGCGGGGGCGCACCTGCTTTCTCGAGACACTGAGATCGATCTCAGCGACCTGTGAGCACTTCCCCAGCGTTCTCCAAGCATCCGGCAGGACCCTGGCTGAGCCTTGTTTCGGCTGAGAAATCTCCCGAGGAACCTCCTCAAGCGAAGGGTCCTCGCGTCGCTCGTGTTGGTAACCGCAATCCTGGGCGGAACGCTCGTGTACGCCCAGGCGGGCAAGGTGACCACGTCGTACCGAACCGCCCCTGTCTCGTACGGAACCATCACGCAGAGCATCGGGATGGCGGGGAACCTCACCCCGACGAGCGAGGCCGACCTCAACTTCGCTTCGGCCGGGACCGTGCAGACGGTCTACGTGCAGGTCGGGCAGTCAGTCGGGGTTGGAACGCCTCTCGGCACGCTTGACGCGAGCTTGCTTTCGGCACAGCTGAGCCAGGCGCAGGCGACCCTGGCCGGCGCGCAGGCCAAGCTGGCGCAGGACAGGGCCGGGCCCACCAGCGCTCAGACTCTGACCTCGGCGCAGAACTCGGTCGCATCGGCTCTTGTGTCGATGACCAATGCCCAGACGAGCCTGGCCGACACGCAGGCGATCAATGCCCAATCGGTGAGCGCGGCGCAGGCTGCGGTGACCGCCGCCCAGACCCTGGCCAACGCCGACCAGGCGGCGGTCGACCAGGACAATGCAACCCTATCCGCCGACCAGGCAGCCATGCCCGTCGACCCGGCGAAGGTCAGCGCGGACCAGGCCAAGCTCGCCGCCGATCAGCTCGTCCTCAACAAAGACAAGGCCGCCCTCGACAGCGCCAAGACCGCGCTGGCCGCGGCGACGGTCAAAGCTCAGCAGAGCAACGACCAGGCCGCGGCCCAGCTTGCCTCGATGCAGCAGCAGTACTCGGCGGCGCGGAGCTCGCTTGCCTCTCTCCAGACCAGCGCCACACCTCAGACGATCCAGATGGATAACGCTCAGATCCAGATCGACCAGATCAACGTCGACACCCTCCAGCGCCAGGTCGACAGCTCGACCTTGACCTCCCCCATCGCGGGCATCGTGTCGCAGGTGAACGTCAAGGCCGGCCAGTCAGCGTCCACTGGTGGAGCGTCTGGGACCAGCGCGTTTGTGATTTTCGCGCCAGGTTCCTACCAGCTCACGGGAACGGTCAGCGACGCGCAGGTGAACCTCGTCGCGGTCGGGCAGACCGTCGAGGTGACGCCGGCAGGCTCGACTCAGGCCGTGCAGGGCAAGATCGCCTCCATAGCGCCGGCCGCCGTCGTCTCCTCGGGCGTCGCGACATTCGCGGTGACCGCGCAGCTGACCGACACCAGCAATTCGATTCGGCCGGGCGTCTCGGCGTCAGCCACCATCGTCATCAACCAGGTCGTGCACGTGCTCACGGTGCCGACCAGCGCTGTGCACACCACCGCCGCCGGAAGCACCGTGCAGGTGCTCGAGAGCGGGGCGCCGAAGACGGTGTCGGTTCAGACCGGCGCCTCGGATCCGACCCGGATCCAAATCGTGTCCGGCCTCAAGCTCAACGACGTCGTCGTGATCGCCGTCATCACGAGCTCCCTGCCCAGCACCAACGGCACGAGCGTGCTGGGTGGTGGCGGCGGCCGTGGAGGTGGAGGTGGCGCCGTCCGCGGAGGCGGCGGTGGCTAGCGGTCCGGCGCCAGCCGAGTTGATCCGGCTGGAGTCCGTCACCAAGGTCTACGGCTCTGGCGACGCGTCGGTGGCCGCACTGCAAAGCTTCTCGCTCACCGTCGCCTCCGGCGAATCGGTCGCCGTGATGGGCCCGTCCGGCTCAGGCAAGTCGACGCTGATGAACATCCTCGGCTGCCTGGACATCCCATCCTCAGGTCGCTACTGGTTTGCCGGCCAGGACGTCAGCCGGTTGAACGAAACCGAGCTGGCCCGCGTCCGCAATCGGAGGATCGGCTTCGTCTTCCAGCAGTTCCAGCTGCTGCCAAAGCTCTCGGCGTGGCGGAACGTCGAGCTTCCGCTTCTGTACCGGAACGTGCGCGACAGGCGAGCGCTGGCGCTCCAGGCGCTCGAGCAAGTTGGTCTCAGCAACCGGATCGACCACAGGCCCAGCCAGCTGTCCGGAGGGCAGCAGCAGAGGGTCGCCATCGCTCGCGCCCTGGTCACCGATCCCGATCTCATCCTGGCCGACGAGCCGACCGGCAACCTCGACACGGCATCCAGCCGCGATGTGCTTGCGGTGCTGCGCGAGCTCAACGAGCAGGGCCGCACCATCATCGTCATCACGCACGACCCCGAGGTGGCGCCGGTCGCGAGGCGCACCGTTCATATGCGCGACGGCCAGCTGATCGACGAGGTCGCGGCGTGAGCCTGGCCCACACCATCGAGACTGGGCTGCGCAGCCTGCTTGGACACCGACTGCGGTCGGTGCTGACGACGCTCGGCATCCTGTTCGGCGTGGCCGCGGTCATCTCCACCGTCGGCATCGGCCAGGCCTCGTCGGACAGCGTCACCGCGCGCATCACCTCGTTGGGCACCAACTTGCTCACGATCTCGTCGGGAAGCTCGGTGTCGAACGGCGTCTTCGGGGGTGCCGGCAGCGCGAACACCCTGACCATGTCGGACGTCAGCGGACTCGAGAACCGGCAGAGCGCCCCCGACATCCAGGCCGTCGCACCCGTCACCCAGGGACGAGCGTCGCTGGTCAGCTCGGCGGGCAACTGGAGCACGACAGTTTCCGGCAGCACCGCCGGCTGGTTGGTGACCAACTCGCGAAGCGTGAGCACCGGCTCCTTCATCAGCACCCAGGATGCGGCGACGCGGGCGCAGGTCATCGTGCTCGGGTCGACCACCGCATCGAACCTGGGAGTCGGCGTAGGAGATCTGGTGCTGGTCAGGCAGATCCCCTTCGAGGTGATCGGAGTCCTGGCCCCGGCGGGGAGCCAGGGCTTTGGCAACCAGGACGACCTGGCGGTGGTTCCCATCACGACCGCACAGGACGTGCTCTTCGGCAGCGGGGGAAGCGTGCAGAGGATCCTGCTGAGCGCGACGAGCGCGAGCACGATCGGGTCGGCCTACCTCGAGGCGGAGCAGATTCTGCTTCAGACGCACCACATCACCGACCCGTCCCTTGCCGACTTCACGATCACCTCGCAGACGCAGGTGCTCAGCACGGCGCAAGCGGTGACGCAGACGCTGACCATCCTGCTCGCCAGCGTGGCGGCGATCTCGCTGCTCGTGGGAGGGATCGGCGTCATGAACATCATGCTGGTCTCCGTCACCGAGCGAACCAGCGAGATCGGGCTGCGGAAGGCGTTGGGCGCGACTCCCGGTGACCTGTTCCGCCAATTCGTCATCGAAGCGGGGACGCTGACAGCGCTCGGCGGATTGCTCGGCGTCGCCACCGGTTTAGCGGTTGGTTACCTCGTTCCGCGGACCGCCAACATCGCGGTGACGATCACGCCGCTGCCGGTCCTCACCGCGGTCGCCGTCGCGGTGGCGGTCGGGCTGGTGTTCGGCGTTTATCCCGCATTGCGCGCCGCGCGGCTCGCACCGATCGAAGCGCTGCGGGCTCAGTGAAATGGGGACGGGAGGGTCCATGAATCGAACGATGATCGTCGGGGTCGCAATCGCAGCCGGACTTGGTGTTGCCGCATGCGGGGGCGCGAGCGCGAGCTCTGCTTCGCCAAGCCCTGGTCGCGGCGGCCAGGCCCGCAACGGGGCGGCCGGTCAGCTGGTCCAGATCAGCGGGCAGACTTTGATCCTCACCGGGACGACCGGCGACATCACCGTGACCTTTAGCGACAGCACCACATTCACGAGGACGTCTGCCGCGGTGCTGGCGGACATCGTTCCCGGCCAGTGCCTGGTTGCCAACGGGCAGAAGGATTCAGCCGGAACGTTGACCGCCACGAGCGTCCGCCTCTCACCGAAGACCTCGTCTGGGTGCGGTGCGGGCGGCCAGTTCGGTCCGAACGCGCCTCCTGCCCCTGGCGCTTCGCCGAGGCCCACGCCCTCCGGTCAGCCCGCGGAGGCGTTCGTCGCCGGTGAGGTGACTGCAGCGGCCGGCACCTCGATCACGGTCCTGACGGCCGGCTCCGGCAGCGAGGTCGTCAATGTCCCGACAACGGCGTCCGTGACGCGAATGTCGTCTGCCTCTTCCACCGACTTGCGGACGGGCGAGTGTTTGCGCGCCAACGGCTCACGGGACTCGGCCGGCGCAATCCAGGCGACATCGATCGCGATCACTCCGGCCGGCCCGTCAGGCACGTGTGCCGCCGGAGCGGGCGGGCGCGGACCCGGTCGGGTCGGTGCAAGCCCGGGAGCATCCGCACCAATCGGCTGAACCCCGCGTAATGCGTGACCCGCGCGCGTTTTTTTGAACGGGTACCGTGTACATCGGGGGAGCGTCCCCGTCCTTGAAGGGAGGAGATGGCGGATCCCTCAAGAACACGCGGGGTTTGAGGACAACGGACTATGCAGGGTGGGTTCCGATCGACCTTTGTCTGGATAAGCCTTCTCGGCGCGATCGAAGCGATGGACATCTTGACGACCGACATCGGCCGGGCTTACGGCGCCGTCGAGTCGATGCCCATCAGCGCGGCGGTCATGAGCCAGGGAGGCATGGCGCTTTTCATCATCGTCAAGCTCGCTCTCGTGGCCGCGGGGGCGATCGCCGTCCTCCTGGCGGCCTTGTGGGTGAGGAACGGCCGTCCCGGAGCGGGTTGGGTCTACTTCTTCACGATCTCATCGATTCGCGTAACGTCGGTCGCCCTCGCGATCGTGAGCCTGCACAACGCGGTGCTCCTGCAATCGCTGACGGGAGCGGCGTAGAGCTCGAGCGAGCACGTCGGTCAGGCGGAAGTCGAGGCAGCCTCTGCGGATTTGGTGGCCCGCCTCGAGCCAGGGGCCTGCGTCGCCAGAACCGGCAGGTGCAGCGTGAAGGTGCTGCCTTTTCCGGGCGCTGACTCGACGGTGATCTCTCCCCCATGAAGGCGCGCCAGCTGGCGCCCGAGGTAGAGGCCCAAGCCAGTTCCCGGCAGGTGATCAGTTTGTGAGGTTGAGACCCGGCCGAAGCGGGTGAACAGAATCGGCAGGTCTTCTTCTGCGATTCCAACCCCGCTGTCCCTGACGATCACCCGCGCGATGCCGCCGCGAGCGGTGAGCTCGCAGTCGATGGTCCCGCCGGAAGGTGAGTATTTGATGGCGTTGCTGATCAGGTTGGAGACGATGATTTTGACCCGCTCAGCGTCAACTCGCACGCGAACAGGTCGCTCGGGAGTCCTCAGCGAGATCTCGTGCCTGTTATCGACGTGAGGCCTCGCGGATTCAACCGACTCGTTCACGAGCTCGCGCAGGTCGATTTCGGCGGGCCGCAGCATCAACGCGCCATCCTCCAGCCGAGCGGCCTCGATCATCTGCTCGATCAGAGCGTTCATCTCCATGACCTTGGCCGAGATCACCGGCACGGCCTTGAGCCCGCGTTCGTTGAGGTCGCCCAGGAGTCCGCCCTCGAGCATCGAAACGTAGCCACGGACCACAGTCATCGGCCCGCGCAGCTCATGCGAAGCCAGGTTGAGGAACTGCGTCTTGTTCCTTTCGATCGCGGCCAGGCGCTCCGTTACTTTCGCCCGCTCCAGGCCGGCCGTGACCGCGCTCGCGTAGCCCTGGAGCTGGTTGACCTCGTCGCTTCCAAACAGCGGTGTGAATGTGCCTGCGGTAACACCCAGATAGCCGGCGCCTTCGGTCAGGTGCAGCGGCACGACGATGGCAGGGCCGCGCCCCGGCAGACGCTCCTCGAGCCCGCCATCTGGCTTTCCCTTTCGGGTAGACATGATCTCGTCCACCTCTCCACCGTCGATGCCGGCGGTGGCCATGAGCTGGCCCTGTGAATCGAGGATGAAGGCTCCCTGCGCACCGAGCAGGCGCCGCGCCCAGCCGGCGGCCTTCTCCGCCAGCTCCTGCCTGGTCGGGCTGAAGATCAGCAGGTCCTGGATGGCGGATCGAAGCTCAGACTCCTCCCCCATCCGCCAGATACGCCGGAGCAGTCCGGGAGGCGCAAGGCTCACATAGATGACCGGCACGATGGCCAGCGCGATCAGCTGCGTGATGATGACCGCCAGAGGGCTCTGAAGGGCCGAGCCGCCGAGGACGTCCACGACCAGGATCGCGATCAGGACCGCAAAGCCGAAGCTGAGCGCTCGCATGCGTGCCTTCTGGACGCTGGGCAGGTCTCGGCTGGCGAGCCAGAAGCGAACGACAGGCTCGCCGGTGAAGATCGACCAGGCGACGATCAGCTCCAGCGCGACTGCCGTCATGACGATGGAGTTGGAGTTCGGCAGGACGGTAACGGCGATGCCCGCCAGGCACGAGACAAGCAGGAGGGCGGTCGCTGCCTGGCGCGCCCGCCGGCTCAGGGGTAAGAACGCGTCGCGGAACCTGAGCACGAAGTAACCGGATGCCTCGAACGCGACGATCGTGACGATCCCGAGCGCGCCGGATTGGCCGATCGCGGCCTGCAGCGGACCAAGCGCGGCGACGATGGCGAGTGAGACCAGGGACAGGGCCAGCATCGCCTGCGCATGACCCCGATGGCGGTACCACTCCATGACGGTCGCCCCACCGAGCATGACGAAACCCAGCGCGGTGAGGTCTTGTGCAAGACGCTCAGCGAGGATCATGGATCAGTTGCTGGTGTCTGGCCGGCCTCGGCGCGCTTGCTCGATCCAGCCGGGAATGGACTGAGAGACCCTGGCCGGCGTCACGCGCGACTTCACCAGGTACTCCAGCGCCCCGAGTGACATCCCCCTGTCGATCATCGTCGGCTCGCCGTAGTTCGACAGGATCACCACGGGCGGATGCTGGGGGAAGCGCGACTTGATGTCGGCCATGATCTCGAGCCCGCTGCGATCGGGCAGCAGGAGGTCGAGGAGCACGATGTCCGGCTTCGTAGTTGCCATCGCCACGAAGCCGTTTTCGCCGGTGGTTGCGATCGTGACCCGAAAGCCGTCGTACTCGAGCTGCACTCGATACATCTCGGCGATCGCGCTGTCATCTTCGATGAGGAGGACATGAACCTGCTGCCGCGCCCTGGTATCGCGATCGCCGGCAAAGCCAGTGGTGCGACCGACGATCGCATCGCCCGTCTCGACGCCGAAGTCCGGCAGCCAGAGCGAAACAGGCAATAGAGAATCTGCGGAAACCACCGATCGGGCGATCGCCCTCACCTCAACCAACCCTTCTCCCTGATCATAAGGCGACTGTTCCCGGACCGGGCCGTAAACTGGCAGTTCGAGGTCCGGATGTCCTGGAAGTGCGCCCTGCGCGTGCCCGGCCGTGGCGCCCGGAGGCAACGGGGGAATTAAGAGAGCCGTGACGACGGCGGATCCGCTCGAAGTCAGTGTGCGGGAGGCGCTTGAAGCGGTTCAGGCGGCCTGCCTTGAGCTGGCGCGCCTCAAAGACGTCGATGACATAGCGCAGTCCGCGCTGGGATCGGCCCTTTCCCTGACCAAGTCATCGGTCGCCTTCATGGGCTTGACCGATGCCGGCGGCGCCTACGACCGTGTCTACTCGCGATCCTCCGAAGGGAGCGCCCAGCGTGAGGAGGCCGAGAAGCTGATCGCGTCGGCGACCTCTAGCGGCCATCCGTCGATCTGGGGCCAGCCGCTGGTTGCCGGGGGCGAAACCATCGGCATGATCGGCGTCGCCCGTGGCCTCGGCTACTCCGATTTCCAGCGCCACGCCTTCGCCACCCTCGCGGGCCAGGTGGCGTCATCGATCCAGGCCGCCGTGCTTCGACAGCGCCGGCAGGACATGGTCGACGCGCTCGTCAACCTTCGTGCCGACCTGGAGCAGACCCAGAAGGAACGCCTCGTGGCCGCCGAGCGCGCAGAAAGTGCGACCCGCGTCGAGCGCGCCCACGAGGTCTCGGTCGAGGCGCTGCTCGCCATCTCGGTGCATGCCCGCGCCGGCCAGGACCTCACTGAGTTCTATCAGCGCCTCGCCAAGAGCGTGGCTGAGCTCGTCGGCGCCGAACGAGTGCTCTTCTGGCAGGTCGACGAGAAAGGCATGCTCAACGCGGTGCCCGGCGGCTATGGGGTCGACGCGGCGTTCATGTCGCGCCTCATCCCGGTCGTATGCAATCCGGAAGGAAACGATCTGCAGAGCAGAGTGGTCTACAGAGACTTCATCTATCGCGCCGCCGCGGGCGACGAATCGGAGGATTCCGCACGCGTGCTGAAATTCCTCGGCGTCAAGAGCGCGATCAGCGTCCCGTGGCGCGCCGGCGACCAGCGGCTTGGACTGGTTGCCGCTTATGACTCGACACGGCCCGACGGATTTACCCGCGAGGACGCATGGGTGCTTCAGAAAGCCGGGCTGGCAGCCGGCCTCGTATGGCAGCTGAAACTCGCCGAGGCAGATCTAAAGGAAACCGTCGAGAGGCTCCAGACAGTGGACGCGGCCCGGCAGATGTTGCTCAAAACCGTTTCGACCGCGGTAGACAACGAACGAAAGCGATTTGCCAACCAGCTGCATGACGACGCGCTGCAAAAGCTAACGGCGGCGGAGCTGCAGCTGCAGCGCGTTGGAGAATCAGACCCCTCCAATCAACCCGCGCTGCGGCAGGCGCAAAGCCTGATCGGTCAGACGGAAGACGCCTTGAGAAGGTTGCTGTTCGAGGTGCGGCCGCCTGCACTCGAGGATCCGAGCGGGCTCGAGGATTCGATCCGGGACCGGCTCGCGATGCTGCGGTCCCTGACCGGCGTCGAGGCAGAGGTGGACCTGGACCTGCCCGAGCAGCTCAGTTACGAATTCAAGTCCAGCGTGTTCAGGCAGCTCGCCGAGGCGATCACGAACATCGAAAAGCACGCCCACGCGACCGAAGTTCAGATCCACCTCAAGACGAGCGGCGACGCCGTCCACGGGATCGTCGTCGACAACGGCCACGGCTTTGTGGTCGCACAGAGAAACAACCTGCCTGGGCACATGGGCTTGCTGGCCCTCAGGGAGCGGGCCCTGATGGCGGGTGGCTGGTACAAGATCGAGAGCCAACCTGGCCTCGGCACCAGGATCGAGTTCTGGATGCCGATTGGCTGAGGCTGAGCAAGAGCGAGCCTCCCCTCCGGCCCTTCCCCTCTGGCGCTTCGGTGGGGAGGCTAGACCGGTTGCAGCTGTTCGCGGAGCTCGTGCTGGAGCGTGCGTGAATCCAGCGAAACCGAAAGGTGGCCGGCGAGCTTCTGCCTGAGCGGCTCGGGCAGCAGGTGCTCGAGCTCCGTGCGCGCTTCCTCAGGCCCGGCCACGAATAGACGCTCATACAGCCCTGACTGCATCTGTCTCTGGATTCGCTGCACGACCAGCTCGAGGTTGGCCTTGGTGCGGTTGTCGGCCTTGCGCTGGTTGCTCGCCGCCGAGGTGCCGCCGGCCTTGGTGTGCTTCACGTCCTGACCCTCGAGCTCGGCGATCGGATGGACGTCGTCAAGGATCGCGGCGAAGAGCTTCGCGCGCTCCTTGTCCACCACCGCGATCAACGCGGGAGGAAATCGCTCGAGCTGGCGCTCGATTGGCGCGAGCAGGAGCGGACCGACCTGCAGCCTGGATTCGGTCTCGGCCGGGAGCCTGACCAGCTCGAGCAGCCCCGCCGGCTCGTCGGCGAATCCAGCCATCGCCGGGCAGCCCGCGGGCTTGACGATCGCGAGGTGCTCGCGCAGCCGAGGCAGCTCGCGCTCCATGACCTCACGCTCTTCGTCGGCGAGCCGGTCCTTGTAGCGGCGCTTCAGCTTGCCGAATTCGATGTCGTAGAAGCGCGCGTCAAAGCCCTCGGCCCGCACCGGCATGTACACGCTGAGCGCATGGTCCGAAGCACGTTTCAGGCTCGGCACGAAGGCGTAAAGGGACCTCAAGTATTTGTTGAGGTTGATGTTTCTCGTCACGTTCCCTAGCGTAGTCCCCATCTAGACGGATCGTCGAGGACAGTGCGAGCCCCGGCGGGAGCTTAGCGCCGAATGCCGGCTGCCATCGCCTCGAGCCGGCGGATCCTCTCCTCGAGTGGCGGGTGCGTGCTGAACAGGTTCGCGAACGTCTGATTCGAGAGTGGGTTGACGATGTAGAGGTGGGCGAAGGCGGGCTGGGCGGTTTGCGCCGGCACGATCTGGGTCGCCCTTTCGAGCTTGCGGAGCGCAGACGCCAGCGCCATCGGATCGCCCGACACCTCGGCCCCGGTGTGGTCGGCCTCGTACTCGCGCGACCGTGAAACCGCGAGTTGGATGAGTGTGGCCGCGATCGGGGCAAGGATGACCAGGAGCAGTCCAACCAGGATCCCTCCTGTTCCCTGGCTGTCGCGCTCGTCCCGACCGCCGAAACCGCCGAACATCAGGCCCCACTGGGCAATGTTTGCGATCATCGTGATCGTGCCTGCCAGGACTGCGATCACCGAGCTGATCAGGATGTCGCGGTTGCGCACGTGCGCGAACTCATGAGCCAGCACCCCGTACAGCTCCTCCTCGTCGAGGATCTGGAGGAGGCCCTGGTTGACGCAGATGGCGGCGTGGGATGGGCTCCGGCCGGTGGCAAACGCGTTAGGTGAAGGATCCGGGCTGACGTACACCCGAGGCTTGGGCACTCCGTACTGGACGGCGAGCCTGTCCGCGAGGCGGTGAAGCATCGGGGCTTCGGCAGGCCCAACCTCCTGAGCGTGCGCCGCGGCCAGCGCGATGCGGTCGCTGAACCAGTACGCCACGCCGTTCATGACTATGCCAATGCCGAGGAACAGGTACATGCCGCTGTTTCCCAGCCAGAACCTGCCGATGAGCACGAGCAGGACTGTCAGCAGGACCATCCAGAAAGCCGTCCTCAGCTGGTTCATTTGCTCGTGATTCTTCCCCGCCCTGGGCGTCCTTAATCGCGGAGCTAGCGGGGGTTGGTTTGCTCCCAGATGGACTGGCAGCGGACGCACCGAGTGGCTTCAGGCAGAGCCTCCAGGCGCTCGGGGGCGATCTGCCCGGAACAGTCCTCGCACACGCCAAAGCCGCCATGGGCAAACCGGTCGCGCGCGTGCTCTGCGGCGGCGGCGTCCTGTTCAAGAATGCGATGGATCGTGTCGGTGGTCGCGCGATCGATCACGACCTGCGCGAAGTCGGGTTCTCTAAATCCTTTGCTCATACCTATCCAGTATGGCTGGATCCCGAGATGCTTGACGCCGAGTTCCGTCGCGAGCGCGAAGGCAAGATCCAGGTCTTCACGCGCCAGTCAGTGCTCATGCGCCTGATCACGCACGACGCGTCTCACGCAGGCGAGATCTCCCAGACCCTCGGGATGCACGGTTTCAAAGAACTCGACCTGTGGACGGGTCGTGTTGCCCGGCAGATGTAAGCGCAGCGCTGAGCGTCCAGAGCCGGCGCGCAGCTTCCTCGTCATATGACGCCGTCGACGATTTGGTGGCTACGCCCTTGACGTTGAAGAAGCTACCGCTCACTCCCTCGACCTCAGGGGACGACGCCAGAAAAACGGTCGGCCTGGCTCCGTTCACCGCCGAACCTCTCATGAACGAGAAGAGGCTGAAGGGAAATGGGACTCTCAAGTTGGTCTTCACAAATCCCGGCTCGACGACGTTCGCCGTCACGCCCGTGCCCGCGATACGGCGCGCCAGCTCGTAGGTGAACAGCACGTTGGCGAGCTTGGAGGCGTTGTAGGTCCGAATCTCGTTGTAGCCGTTGACGCCCTGCAGGTCGTCGAAGTCGATCTTGCCCATCGAGTGCGCCGCAGATGAAACGGTCACGACCCGGCTCGGAGCGCTCGCCTTGAGGACGGGCAGCAGCAGGTTGGTGACGAGGAAGGCGGCCAGGTGATTCGTCGCGAACACCGCTTCGATCCCATCTGCCGTCTCGGTCCGTTTGGCCAGGGTGATCCCGGCGTTGTTGACCAGCACATTCAGCCGGTTGTGCCGGGCCTCGAAATCACCGACCAGGTTACGGATCGATTCCTGGGACGAAAGGTCGGCAAGCAGAAGCTCAACCTGGCGGTTTCCGGTTGTAGATTCCACTTCTGCGCGAGCGGCCTCGCCACGCGCTCGATCCCGGCTGACCATCACGACGGTCGCTCCCATCCCGGCCAGCGCGAGCGCGATCTCCTTCCCCATGCCTGCGTTCGCGCCGGTGACCATCACCACCTTGCCGCGCATGGCGTCCGATGAGCTGGTTTGCATCTCCACCTGTACTCCTTGTCCAACGGCCAGCGACAGCTACCGGTAACTTACCACTACTGTAACTGACCACGATGGTCGAAGATATCCTTCACGGCATGCCGACGCCGCGAAAGAGAGCCGCCCCAGCCTCGGACCACCTCCGGCTCGAAGGAGAGGTCGTCGGTCTCTGGTTCGAGATGCAGGCGCGGCTGCAGGGACACTTCACCGAGCTGGCCGCGCAGCATGGGCTCTCCGCGGTCCAGGCGAAGGTGCTCCTGCAGCTGCAACCTGATGGCGCTGTAACCATGCGCACGCTGGCAGGGCAGCTGCAGTACGACGCTTCCAACCTGACCGGCGTGGTCGACCGCCTCGAGGAGATGGGCGCCGTTCGCCGCCGGCCTCAGCCCAACGACCGGCGCGCCAAGGGGGTCGTCCTCACAGGAGAAGGCCAGCGCCTGCGTCAGGCCTTTTGGGAACGGCTGACCAACAAGTCGGGTCCGCTGGGGAGCCTCAACAGCCGCGATCTCACCAGCCTGCGCACGCTGTTGCGCACGGCCGTGAGGGGCGCCACCCCCGAGTAAGGTCCGGCCTGTAGCCGAGTTTGGGGGCGGTCGGATCGGGTACGTATATTCGAGAAAGATGAGTGATCCCACGGTCGTGACCTGTCCCAACTGCGGGCAGAAGACTCGCGTTCGGGCTGCCGCCGAAGGGGTCCCCCACTGCCCGAAGTGCGGCAAGCCGCTGCCATGGCTCACCGACAGCGGCGTGTCGGAATTCAGAGCCGTGGCGGAGAAGAGCCCGATACCGGTGCTGATCGATTTCTGGGCCCCCTGGTGCGGACCTTGCAAGATCGTCGCGCCGGCTGTCGAAAAGCTGTCCCAGGAGCTGGCCGGCCAGCTGAAGGCCGTAAAGGTCAACACCGACGTGGCGCCTGAGCTCCAGGAGAGGTTCGGCGTCCGCGGCATCCCGACTCTTGTCCTGATGGACGGGGGAAAGGAGCGCGACCGCGTGGTCGGGGCGATAAACCTCGACGCCCTGCGCCAGTGGGTCGGGCAGCGCCTACCCGCGCGCTCTAAATAACCGCAGACTCTCAGCCGGTGTTCTGAAGCCCGGCCGCGACTCCGTTCACCGTGACCAGCAGGACCTGTTCGAGCCGCTCACGGCGGCGTGCGTCGACACTGTCGCCGCGCAGGGCTTCGAGAGCGTGGAGCTGAATGTGGGACAGGGCGTCGACATACGGGTTGCGTAGCTCGACGGCCCACGAGAGCACGCGATGGTTCTCGAGCAGCCTGCCATGGCCGGTCACCGCCAGCACTCTATCGATGGTGAGGTCGTACTCGGCGAGGACCTGCGCGCTCAGGTCCGGCCGATCGCCGAGGGCCAGGTACCTCTCGGCGATCCGGCGATCGGTCTTGGCGAGGCTCATCTCAGCGTTGTCGATGAGAACGTTGAAGAGCGGCCACTCGGCGTAGGCGTCGCGCAGCTCGGCCAGCCCGGCTGCGGCCATCCCGCTCCCCAGCCCGTACCAACCGGGGATGTTGAGCCGCATCTGTGACCACGCGAAGACCCACGGGATCGCCCGAAGCTCTTCGAGCCTGTCCGATTGGCTTCGTCGAGCGGGCCGCGAGCCGAGCCTTAGGCGGCCGAGCTCGTCAACCGGGCTGACCCGGCTGAACCACTCTTCAAAGCCGGGGCGCTCGAGCAGACCGCGATAAGCCGCCCTGGCCGGCGCTTCGATCCGGCCGCCGAGGTCCAGGAAGCGCTGGTGAGCGTGCTGTGACAGGTCGCCGGCATCCAGCGAGCTCATCAGCACAGCAGAGGCGACCTGCTCGAGGTGGCGGCGGGCGATGGCGAGGTTGGAGTACCGGGCGAAGACGACCTCGCCCTGCTCTGTGACCTTGAAATGACCGGCGATCGAACCTGGCGCCTGGGCGCGAATGGCCCGGTTCGCGGGCCCGCCGCCGCGGCCCAGGGCGCCACCGCGACCATGGAAGAGGGTCAGACGCACGCCGCGTTTCATCGCCCAGCGGACGAGGTTGGCCTGTGCCTCGTAGAGGGCCAGGCTGGCTGAGACTGGTCCCACCTCTTTGGTCGAATCGGAGTAGCCCAGCATGATCTCCAATCGCCCGGTCTTCCTCAGCAGGCGCTTCACCGGCTCGAGCTCGACCATGCCGTCCAGCACATCAGTCGCGGCACGGAGATCCTCGACCGTCTCGAAAAGCGGCACGACTTCGATGTCCGGGCCGGCCGCCTCGGCGAGCGTGAAGACGGCAGCGATGTCGCCCGCGCTCTGGGTGAAGCTGACGATGTACCGCCGGCAGGCGTCAGCGCCGAACCGATCCTGGATCTGCTTGATGGCTTGAAAGGTGGCCATGACCTCCTCGGTTTGCGAGGATGTCGGGCCGCCGGCCTTCACCTCGGCCAGGGCCAGCGCGTGGATCCGGCTGTGCTGGCGGACCTCGAGCTCCGCGAGGTGAAAGCCGAAAGTCTCGACCTGCCACACCAGGTTCTGCAGCTCGCCATACGCAAGGCGCGTCGCGCCGGCTGCGTCCAGCGACCTCTGCACCGCGCGAAGGTCTTCGAGGAGATGGGCCGGCGAGGCGTACGCAGCCGGCTCTCTGGCCTGGCGCGTCGACCTGATCCGCTCGGCTACATATAAAAGGTATTGACGGTGCAGCTCGGACTGCGACCGGGCCTCGATCTCGCCGAACCTTTTCGGTCCGGCCAGCCTGGCCGCGGCCAGCCGGGACTCCAGGTCCTGGTCAGGCGCGGTCGTCACCGAGTCGGCCGTCAGCGCCCGGCCGATGCGGGTGACCGCGGCCTCGAGCCCGCGGAGCACATGATCGGCGTGAATTTCCATCGCCTCGACCGTCACCTGGGCCGTGACCGTCGCGTTGCCGTCGCGATCTCCGCCGACCCAGCTCCCGAGCTTGATGAAGGCTGGAGCAAGCGGAGGGCGCGATCCGGCGTCGTCGGGAGCCAGCGCGGCGTCGAGGTCGCGGTAGATCTCGGGTATCGCGCGAAATAGTGTCTCGTCGAAGATCGCCATCACCGAGCGCACCTCGTCCAGAGGGTGCATCGCCGTGCTGCGGAGCTGGGCAGTGCGCCAAAGGGTGTCGATCTCCTCGAGCAGGCGCCGCCTCGCTTCGCGCTCGTCTCGGCCCGACGCGCGCGGGTCGTCGAGCACTTCGAGCTGGGCGCCGACCCGCGTGATTGCCGCCACGACAGCGCGCCGCCGCGACTCAGTTGGATGAGCGGTGAGGACCGGCTGGATCAACAGGTCCGCGAGGAGCTCGCTGAGCCGGTCTTCGCCGTGACGCGATCGAATTGTGGCCACGGCCTCCGCGAGTGATTCCGCGAGCGGCTCGGCGCCACGGTCACGCTCGCGCAAGGCGCGCGCACGATGCCGCTCCTCGGCCAGATTGACCAGCTGGAAGTAGCAGGTGAACGCCCGCGCCACCTGCTCTGCCCGGTCGAGCGACCATGACGCCACCAGCCGCGCCGCCTCACGCTCGTCCTCGTCGCTGTCGCGCGCGGCGATCACCGTGCGGCGAAGGAGCTCGACGTCCTCGAGCAGCTGCGGACCGCCGTACTCGGCCAGCACCTGGCCGAGCACCTCGCCAAGCAGGCGCACCTCCCGGCGCAGGGCCGCCGGCATCTCGATCCGGGCAACGTCGCGCGATTTCACGCGGCCGTGCGCGGTGACCGTTGAGACCTGACGAGCACCACTGCGGTCCACCCGACCCAGACCACCTCGAGCATGACCCGGATCCAAACGGGACCGATCGGTGACGGGATGAGGACGACGCCGCTGTCGACGGCCTCGAGCAGGGCGACGACGCCGAGCAACAGCGTCAGCACGGCCAGACGCTCCGTCGGGACAAGGCGAACTGCCGCAAGCCATCCAATTCCGAGCACTGCTGCGCCGGGAGCGGCAAGGTAGTAGAGCTGGTTCAGCGACGCCGCGACCAGCAGCACCGAGCCCAGGCCGACCAGGACCAAAGCCGCCAGGGATAGCGGTCCCAAGCGCCCAGTTCTTCGCACCAGCAGCACGCACAAAAGCAGCAAGGCGATGAGCTGGATCGCGGGGGCGACGATTTCGATGTTCGCCGAGACCCCGACCGAGCCCGGTCGCGGAGGAGCGTCGAACCAATCGCACCCTGCCGGAAACGCCCGCTTCGCGAGGTCGTAGCCGGAGCAATCCGCAAACAGGACGACAGTGTTGGGGTCGGAGATGAATCGGTGCTGACCGCCGGCGGGGCAGGCAGGCAACGCGAGGGGTTGGACCACATCGGTGGCGGCGGTCTGCCAGCAGTTGCCCGTGCCTTCGCCGTCCCAGAAAAAGTCGATCCCGTTGGGCAGGCGGTCGCCGCCGGCGCTGGTGCCCATGTGGTTGCCCAGGTAGCGGTTGTAGTGCGAAGTCTCTCCCTGGGAGGACAACCGGTTGTCGTCGCGGAGAAGCCCGGGGACCCAGGTCTGCACGAAACCGATCTTCCAGTTGTCGTAGACCCAGTTGTCGCGGAAGACGTTGTAGTTGCCTCCGATGACCAGCACGCCCGTCCCTACCGGCACGAAGGTCGCCGGACACACGACGCCCTTCTCGATGCCGCGAAGCAGGTAAGGCCGGGCGCAGGTTCCGTCGCGCACGTACTTGTAGTAGTTGGCATTGTTGCTGTGGATGAGGTTGCGCTCGAACAGGGCATGGTTCTGCGGAAGGCCGGGGTGGTTGGGAAAGAGGCTGTCCATCGAGGCGCCGCCCGTGTTGTGGTCGAACTCGTTGTCGTGCACCCAGTTCGAGTCGCCGCCTGTCCCCGAGTAGCCCAGCGTGTTGTCGTGGCTGTGACAGCCGGTGACCTCGATCGCGTAGCGGGGCACGTCCGCGCCACGCTCGCGGTTGATGTCCGAAGTGCCGCCCGGGTAGACGCCTGCATCCCCGTTGCCATAGGCCTCGCAACTCGTGAACAACCCGTGGTCCGAGGCAAACGAGAGGAACCCGTATTCGGTGTTCCACCGTCCGACGACCCTGTCGACGACAAAGCCATCCGCCTCGAGCACGTAAACCGCGTTGAACGTGGACCTCTGGGCGGTGAAGTTGCGCAGGTAGAGGCCGCTGGTTCGATCGCCGCGGATCACGTTGAGCTTCTGGAACTGCGCGTCGAAGATCACATCGGACGGCGACGCGCCGGTGCCTTCGATCTGCAGGTCCTTGATCCCGAAGATGCCGACGAGGTTCTGCTGGTGCGGACACGCCTTCTGCTGCTCGTAGGTCAGGATCTGGTATCCGACCTTGACCGGCGCATCGATGTGCTGGCACGAGTCCGGTTCGGGTGCGAGGCTCGGCTCCTCCTGGTAGACGCCAGGCAGCACGAGAATCGACGTGCCGGGACTTGTGACGTGGTCCACCGCGGCCTGCAGATGCCGGTACCCGCTGTCGATGCACTGCGCATACAGGTCGATGTTGAGGTCCTTGAGCTGCGTGGGAAAAGTCGCGATCCGGTTCGAAAAGTCGGCGAGGTCGTCTTTGCAGACGACAAGGTGCGGTCCACTCGAGCGGTAGGCCGGAACGCTGCCTGTCCCGTCAGGAGCATGCGTGGGACGTTCGTGGTGGGCGCCAGTTGCCCCCGGCCAGAGCGCAAGCGCAGCCGCCGTGACAACCACAAACACGAGACGGAAGCCGCGCCGGCGCATGACGCGTGCAACTATCGCATGCGGCTCGGCTTCGGCTCCCCACCGTACCTAACTGTCACTGCGTTATTACCCGTCTCCCAGCAACGTGTGACCGTATATGGGTCGGTGGCTTTCGAAGCGTACTCAGCAGCCACTGGGCGTTCTTCAACGACGGATCCTCCTCGGTTCGTCGTTCCAGCCAACCGTAAGTGGCATTGGAACCGGGCTGCCGCGCATCTTCTGATAGAGGCCAGGAGGTGGCCGCAAGAAATGGCATCGATTCAAACCGCCAATAACGCTGTGAAACGAGCGGCAACCAGCCCCGCGCTCGAAATTCTGGAGCGGCTGGGCTACGCGGTGCGCGGCGCACTCTATGCCGTGATGGGGCTCCTTGCGCTGAAGGTGGTGCTGAGCGTCGCCGGTGGCCAGACCACCGATCTGACAGGAAGTCTCGTCGCCTTGGTCAGCAATCCGTTCGGAAAGCTCACGCTGATCGTCGCCGCGATCGGCCTTGGCGCCTATTCGCTATGGGGCTTCGTCAGAGCGATCTACGACCCATTGCACCGTGGGAGTGACGCATCCGGTTACATGGCGAGGCTTGGCTTTCTCACGAGCGCTCTCTCTTACGCGGCGATCGTGATCGTCGCTCTTCAGCTCCTCGCGGGGTCTGGCGCATCGGCCGGCGACGGTACCCAGAAAACCATTGCGTCCGTGCTCACGCACCCGGCCGGTGGCCCGGTGACGATCTTGATCGGCCTGGTTGCGATCGGGGTTGGCCTGGGCCAGTTCCTGGAATCCTATCGAGCCACCTTTGCCAAGGACCTGAAAGGCGCGGAGATGAGCGAGACCACCAGGACCTCAGCCATCCGGCTCGGCCGTTTCGGGATGTTCGCCAGAGGCGTGATCTTCCTTGTTATCGGTTGGTTTGTGGTGCAGGCCGGCGTCCATCACGACCCTACCCAGGCCCAGGGCTTCGGTGGCGCTTTCACCTTTCTACTCGCTCAGCCGTTCGGACGAGTCCTGTTGGGCGTCGTCGCGCTGGGATTTGTGGCGCT
>Ga0137409_10001130_pt1 | contig 28849 bp, 27 predicted proteins | sample CZODoug1_16funga_FD_122059 | JGI IMG/M metagenome (GOLD analysis project Ga0137409, IMG submission 122059) | Vadose zone soil fungal communities from Angelo Coast Range Reserve, California, USA - CZODoug1_16fungal (Hybrid Assembly) | ecosystem: Environmental > Terrestrial > Soil > Vadose zone...
TGGCATATCGGTCTTAAGCATATGCTTGGCAGCCAATTCGACGCGACGCCGGACCACAAAGGCGTGTGGGGAGTGCCCGAATGTGCCCCGAAAGGAGCGCGAAAAGTGCGCTTCGCTGCGCCAGACCAAAGCGCACAGATCTGCGACAAGTACGCGACTGGTGATATGCCTGTCGATGTAGTCGAGCACCTTCCGTGCCTGCCATCCCAGCAAACGCTCCTTTGCGTCGTCCGCGGCCCCTTCGACAGGTTGTGGATCAACCTGCCTTCGCAACAGCGAGGTTGCCTCGAGTATCGCGCCGTGCGCCGCCTGTTCCTGGTTGAGGTGACCAATGGCGGCATCCAGCAGTGCTATTACATCGTGCATCCAGCCGCCCGATCGGCTCTGACCGGCCTTCGGACTGACTTGCGTTTCGCAGGCTTGAGTTTGCATTGCCCATGAACGGTATCAACGCCCGAAGAGAATGTGGATCGCGAATTGCAGTGGAGAAAAGCTCCCTCGATGGAGGGACTTCCCCACAGCAATCGTCGGTCGCTCGGCGTATCCGAAGGGAGCCGCTATCACGGGCGATAACGAAGGGTTAGCAGCGAGCCGCTCGAGGCGTATTCTCTACGGAATGCGAGCCGTCCATGCCTTCTGTGCGGCCTTTCATCGCAGTCATACACAAGGTGTACTCGCGATCGCTGCGTTGCTCTGGTGCAGCTGCGCCGCCGCGCTCAATCCTGATCTGACCATCAAGGAGTTGCTCCATACCGCCTGGGGTCCTCGCGAGGGTGCACCTCCCGGTGGGGTTCAGGAACTCGCACAGACAAACGATGGCTTTCTATGGTTGCGGTCGTACAGCGGTCTGTACCGTTTCGACGGAATTGCGTTCGAGCACGTCGAGCTACCGCACGATGCGAAGCTCGCATCGACCGACCTGCTCGGGGTTTTCGCGTCACGCACCGGCGGCTTGTGGATCTCGGTGTACTCAGGAGGCGTCGCTTTCCTTCGAGACGGTCGCTGGCAGGTGTACGGCGCTCAGGATGGGCTTCCGCCAGGGGCGGTGCGCGAGTTTGCCGAGAGGCCCGACGGCACCCTGTGGGTTGCCACAACTGTGGGGTTCGGACGTTTCGATGGTGTCCGCTGGAGGTCGGTCGAGGCCGACATGGGTCTACCGGCAGGTATCGTGCCCGTTTTTGTGTTCGTCGACGGACAAGGCACGCTCTGGCTGGGCGCATCGGGCAAGATGTTCACGCTCCGCGCAGGCGAGCGCCAATTCAGCAGATTTCCGTATTCGGGCCCGATGCCCGTCATTTCAAGACTGGCCGAATCGAGCGCCGGGACCCTCTGGTACGACACCGATGACGCACTGGTTAAGATCTTTCAGAACCCGACGCCGGTGGCTCCCAGCAGTCCGTTGGCCCATGGCCCCGCTTTCGATCACGACGGCACGCTATGGGACATCGGCCATGCGCTTGTCCGGATCAATCCCGAACGTCTGCGGGACGGGGTCGCTGTCCCGTTCAAAGACGTACCCGATCGGTACACCAATACCGACGGCCTGACAGGTCGAGCCCTATACAACTTGATGGTCGATCGCGAGGGTAACATCTGGGTCGCAACGGCTCAGGGACTGGACCGGTTCGCGAATCCCAGTCTTGAGGCCCCTTTGCGGGACGAAAGAAATCGCAACGCACTCGGGAGCGTGACCCAGATAGGCCTTGCCCCGGCTGATGACGAGGGTGGACTGTGGGTGACCGACACTTACGGCGCCGTGCAGCGCTATCAGGATGGTCGGCTGGCCACTCCGGCCCTCAAGGAGCGCATTGCCTGCCTATTGCGCACCGATGACGGCACCGTGTGGTTCGGCGGTAGGAACATCTTGTGGCGCGAGCGGCAGGGGCGCTTCGAGTCTCTGGCCCCGCCGGGCCCCGACGGCGATACGCAGGCTCTGGCGGTCGACAAGTCCGGAGGCCTTTGGGCTTCCATCGTTCGTTCGGGGGTGTTCTATCTCAAGGATTCGGTCTGGACACCCTATGGCGGCATCTCAACCCTCCCGCGGCGATGGGCGATTACGATCGTGCGCGATCGTCGCGATCGTCTGTGGTTCTCCTACCTAGATGGCACTGCCGCTGTCCTCGACGGCGATCAGGTGCGCACGTACGGCGCTGCCGAAGGGCTGCAGATCGGTTTCGTTGCGGCAAACTACTCCGGCCGCACCGACCAATGGCTCGGCGGAGAATTTGGGCTGGCACGGTTCGACGCCGAGCGCTTTCATGGCGTGCGCACGGTGCCGGAGCTATCGCTCGCTCGGATTACTGGCATCGTCGAGACCTCTGCTGGAGATCTGTGGCTCAACGGTCAGTCGGGTATCGTTCATCTTCCGGCGGCAGAACTGCAACGGAGTCGCCTTGACCCCTCGTACCGGGTGAACGGCGAAACCTTCGGCGCTTTCGACGGAGTCGTGGGCACCGGTTGGATGCGCCGACCGCTGCCCACCGCGATCGAAGCCGGCAACGGGAAGCTCTGGTTCGCCACGAGCAGCGCGTTCTTTGGCGTCGACCCCAATCGGCTCGTCCCGAACCGCATTCCGCCGCCAGTAGTGATCCGCGCGCTGACGGTCGGTGATCACAGGATTGATCCGAGACCGGGCGTGACGCTGCCGGTACGCACGGCGACAGTCCGCTTCGACTACGCGGGATTGAGTCTTACTGAAGCTCAAAAGGTGCGCTTTCGCTATCGGCTCGACGGAATCGATACCGATTGGCGAGAGGTGACTCCCGCACGCCAGGCGCTGTACAGCAATCTGCGCCCGGGGCACTACACGTTCCGCGTCATCGCGGCGAACAATGACGGAGTGTGGAACGACAAGGGGGCGGCACTGGCTTTCACCATCCCGCCGGCGTTCGTGCAAACCGGCTGGTTCATCGCCTTGTGCCTGGCAGGCGGTGCGCTCGCGGTCTGGGTTCTGGTGCGGCTGCGAGTACACCAGGTTACGGTCAGCGTACACCGTCGCCTCCAGCAGCGCATGGAAGACCGTCTCAACGAGCGGACGAGGATCGCCCGCGAGTTGCACGATTCCCTCTTGCAAGGCTTCCAGGGTTTGATGTTCAGACTGCAGGCAGTTCGGCAACTGCTCCCCGAACGTCCCGGCGATGCTGAGAAATTCTTGGACTCTGCCATGCAGCTGGGAGACCAAGCCATCAGTGAGGGACGTGACGCCGTTCAGAACCTGCGCTCCTCGTCTTTTGACGACCGTGATCTCGCGACGTCGTTGGGCGCATTGGGGACCGAGCTCGGAGCCGGAATTGAGCCCCTGTCAAAACCTCAATACCGCGTCGTCGTCGAGGGCAGGCCTCGCGACTTGACGGCCGTCGTTCGTGATGAGGCTTATCGGATCGCACGCGAAGCGGTTCGGAACGCGTACCAACATGCAAAAGCCAGGCAGATCGAAACCGAAGTCACCTTTACTGATGCAGATCTCACCATCCGCGTTCGCGACGATGGAATAGGTGTGGAACCTCAGATCCTCGCACATGGTCAGCGCCCCGGCCACTGGGGACTTCCGGGGATGCGCGAGCGCAGCGAGAGCCTTGGCGGCCAGCTCTATGTTTGGAGCGAAAGAAATACGGGGACGGAGATTGAGCTGCGTATTCCTGCCCGGGTTGCGTACGCGGACACTCCGACATCCGCGCACTAGACTATTCGCTTACGGCCAAACAATCGGGCGTCCAAGGACCACGCCCCCGGCCCGAGCATGGCCAGCGCAAAGCCGACCGCCGCAGTGACTATCGATGATGAATTGTACTGGTGCGCCAGACTCATGGTGCCGATCTGAATCGCGGCCTCCGTAACAGCTGCAATCGGTGTCCATAACCCGATCCAAAGCAGCACAACCACGCCGCCCACCAGGCAGCGATCAAGCAAGTCTGCAGTGTCCGCGAGATCCCCGGTCACATGCGCTACAGCGGCCAACGAGAATCCAGTGGCTAAGCGAAGAATCAACAGCCCCAGTCCGGGCCACGAATTGGGAAACGTTGAGAAGAGCCTTTGCATGCCTCAGTATGGGATCTGAGTGCGTTCGCGAAAACCCTCAAAAGGGTGAGTCCCGCCTCACCCCGATCCCGCCTAAAGCGAGATGATCCCTCGCTTCAGGCCCAAGCTCACTGCGTGCGTTCGGTCCCTGGCGCCCAGTTTTGCCAGAATGTTCTTGATGTGGGTTTTCGTCGTTTCCTCGTTGATCTCCAGATGCGCGGAAATCGCTTTGTTCGCGTACCCAGAGGCAACCAGTCTGAGGACCTCGAGCTCTCGAGTCGTCAACGCGGCATCTGCCGTGTGTTTCGCCATCTCGGCGGCGACGTCTGCCTGGACCCGCTTTTCTCCCCCGTACACGACTCGAATGGTATTCAGTATCTCCGTACGGACCAGGCTCTTTAGAACGTAAGCCTGTGCGCCAGCCTTCAATGCCCGTTGCGCGAGCACATCGCCCGCGTAGGTTGTGAGAACGATGATGCGTGCAGAGGGTTGCTCTGTCCTGATTGAGATGATTGCATCCAGCCCACTCATATCAGGCATCTGAAGATCCATCAGCGTCACATCAGGATTGAGTTCCCGGTGAAGTTGAACCGCCTCAATTCCGTTTGAAGCCTCTCCCACCATCCGCATGTCGGGCTGCGTGTCAACGAGCGCCGCAATTCCCGAGCGCAACAATGGATGGTCGTCCACTGAAAGTATGCGGATGAGGCGGGTGTCGTTCGTCATAGCAAGCCTCTGTCGGCCAAACTCGGCATCAATGCTACGCCAGCTTGCGCAGACCTGCACATTCCACCGCGTCCGCAGGATTCCACAATCCCGCGTTCTCTACCTACAAGCGCACCTTGATGCTTGTCGCCTAGGCTTCGAGACATGTCATCGCTCGATTGGACGCTCGCGTTGTCTTTTGATCACAGTGCTGCGGTAACCCCGGACTGGTCTGTCGCCTCCTGCCCGGCTGCGCCGGCCTCGTCCCTAAGTCGTAGCCGATCTCTACCATCGTCCATCTTTTCGTATCCCTCGGTTCGCGGATCTTGCAGGCGTGCATTTTTCGCCTACACACGTGCAATGGTTTTAGGCCGTGCACCCGTGGTTTCCTGTCTCCGCAGCTTAGGTTCCAGAGTATCTCAAAAGAGGTGTGCCATGTCCGGCCGCGAACGTTTCATGGTCCATGTGTTGGGGCGCTTTCGCTTACTCACGGGGGATGCGCCTATCACCATCCCTCCACGCCTACGCAAACCGCAGGAGTTGCTGCAGGCCCTGATCGCGTTTGGCGGAACCGAAGTGAGCGCGGGCGTGCTGATCGATGCGCTGTGGCCGGATTCTGAGGGCGATGCCGCGTACCATGCACTCGAAAGCGCACTCTATAGGCTGCGCCAGCTGCTCGGTGCACGCGACGCGGTACGCATGGAGGGCGGCAAGGTCAGCCTGAACCGGGATCAGTTGTGGGTCGACATGTGGGAGTTCGAGGAGGAGCTGCAGCGTCCTCATGGCCCGGAGGCGAATGACATCGAAAGGATCGGCCGTCTCCGACTCCTCTATCGAGGGCATTTTCTCCAGCACGAGACCGAAAAGCTCTGGGTCTTGAAGGCGCGCCAGGAGTTGCGTGATCGTTTGCTGCGCGCCATCCGCGATGCGGCGCGTGAGTGCGAACGCGCGCGCCGTTGGGCGGATGCTGCGAACTTGTATCGATCCGGGATCGAACTCGACTCGCTCAACGAGGGTCTGTATCGGGGCTTGATGCTCTGCCACCAGGAGCTCGGAGATCACAGCGAGGCGCTGCACGCCTACAGGCGCTGCCGCGAGTTGCTGACGCGCTTCCTCGGCATACCGCCCAACGCCAAGACGCAAGCCCTCTATCACAGCGTGCGCGAGCGCGCAGCCTGCGACGCGGTCGCGAGCGGGCTGTGAGCGCGTGCACTTAGGCCGCGGTGACGCCGCCATGCGCCTGTTCAGGCGAGGAGACCACCATGACGTTCGTTTCTCAGGGTGTGAGTGTGCGCTATCTGGCCGGCAACTCAGAGGCGACCGGCTCCTGGTCGGGGACCGAAAACCCCCGTTGGGTTCGCACCTTGTCATACCTCGGCGCGGCTATCTGCATCACGGCATCTACGTCGGTGCTCGCAAGGTCGTTCACTACTCGGGGTTCGCGCACGGTCTGCGCCGAGGACCGGTGGAAGAAGTTCCTTTCGCTCATTTCGCGCGCGGACAGCGCGTCTGGGTGAGATCGGATGCGCCATCCGATTTCGACGTTCGAGAGGTCGTCTGCCGCGTCATGGATTACGGTATCGCGATCAAAATAGTGCTGAGCGTCGAGCGACAGCGAGCCGCATAGGCGCATGCCAGTCGAATCATTAGTTGCGCTAAAGCACATCGTTGAAGAATTGGATGACGTGCGATCTCGGCGCAGGCTACATTGCCGATGTGTTCTGAACGGTTGAGGCCCAAGAAATATGAGTGCACGCAATGCCGGAATCTGAGGGAGGCCGTCAGCCGCGGCTGGACGGACGCGTCGCAATCGTCACTGGAGCGGGTCGAGGAATTGGGCGCGCCGTCGCGGCCACTTTGGCCGCACGCGGCTATCGAGTCATGGCGGTCTCGCGGACCCTAGTCGAGCTGCGCACGCTCGCCGACGAAACCGGTGTCGAATACCTGGCGGAGAGCGTTGCCACGGGTGAGGGATGCGAGCGCATCATCGCTCAAACACACAGTCGCCTCGGCCCGATCGATGTGCTCGTCAATAACGCCGGTGTGCTCTCGGCGGCCGAGCGCGCGGTGTGGGACGAGGATCCTTCGGTGTGGCACGAGATCTTCGCCACCAATCTGCATGGGCCCTTCGAGCTCATCCGGCGTGCGGCCCGGGATATGGTCGGGCGCCGCTCGGGACGAATTGTGATAGTCAGCTCCAATGCGGGAGAATTCGGCGTTGCCGCGCAACCGGCCTATTGCGCCTCGCGCAGCGGACTGCTCGGGCTGATGCGTGCGGTAGCACAGGATGTCGGACCGTACGGCGTCACCTGCAACGCCGTGTTGCCGGGCTGGACCAAGACGCCGATGGCGGACGATCTGGTCCGTCAAATGGCTGCTGCCAAGGGAAGAAGCTTCGATGAGACCTGGGCTGAGGCGGTGGCCGCCTACCCGGCGCAGCGTCCGCTGGACCCGCAAGAAATCGCGGACACTGTCGCCTTTCTCGCCTCTGATGCCGCGAGCGGGATCAATGGCGAAACGGTGAAGATTGCGCTGGGCGGTGTCTGGTGAGCTCGCTCGACTACTGGATTCGCCGCTCGCCCTTTTTCGACGGTGCGCGTCGGGCGGGGTGCTCGCGATACTCCTTTGCGAATCACATGTATCAGCCGGCCGCATATAAAGATCAAGATCCGCTGGCGACATATTGGCGCCTCGTCAACGGCGTCACCCTGTGGGACGTCGGTACCGAGCGCCAGGTCGAAATCACGGGCTCCGACGCGCTCGCGTTAGCCAACTCACTGACCCCGCGCGATCTGACCGCGTGCCGGGTCGGCCGCTGCAGCTACACGCTGATCACGACGCAGGAAGGCGGCATCGTCAATGATCCAGTGCTGCTGCGCCTGAGCGAGAATCATTTCTGGCTATCGACCTCCGACAGCGACTTGCTCTTGTGGGTCAAGGGCGTGGCAGTTCACTCCGGCCTTGACGTGCAGGTGAGTGAACCGGACGTCTCCCCGGTGCAGATTCAAGGGCCGCATTCAACCGCCGTCATGCAGGCGTTGTTCGGCGGACGAGTGGCCCTTGCGCCTTATGAGTTCGTGCAGACCGACCTTGATGGCATGCCGGTGATCGCATCGCGCACGGGATGGAGCGGCGAGGTTGGCTACGAGATTTTCCTGCGCGACAGCCGCTACGGCGACGCGCTCTGGGATCGGGTACTCGCCGCAGGGGAGCCGTTCCAGATTGCCGTGACCGGACCCTCCGATGCCAACCGGGTTGAGGCCGGCATCCTGGCCTACCGCTCCGACATGGATCTGCGGACAAATCCCTTCGAGGTCGGTCTCGAGCGGTTCGTCAATCTCGATGCACCCGCCGACTTCATCGGCAAGGACGCACTCCTCAAGGTTCGCGCACAGGGAATTACCCGCAAGCTCATCGGCATCCGCATCCTGGGCGACGCACTGCCTGCCCCTTTCGAGGAGTGCTGGCCGGTCTTGATCGACGGCGTGCCCGCGGGTGAGGTGACGGTGGCCGTCTACTCGCCGCGACTCAAGATGAATATCGGCTATGCAATGGTGCCGATCGGCAGCACGGCGCCGGATACGCGGCTCGATATCGAGGCGCCGTGGGGGCGGGCGAGCGCCATCGTGAGCGCGATGCCGTTCATCAAACGGCGGTGACCGCGGCCGACGCAGGATTCAATGCGCCAGCGTCGTCAGGATCGGCGCTCGCGGCGCGCAAATCAATCGCGAACCAGGCGCTCGAGCTCATCACCGCAAGGGCTGCGCCGATGAAGAACGCCGCGTGCCAGTGATCGTGCCCCGACAAATAGGCGACGATCGGTATTCCGATAATGCCGCCCATGGTCCCCCCGGTATTCATGATGCTGGTGACGACCATGGTGTCGCTGCGCCCGACCGTCATCGCGGCGCCCCAAAAGGCCCCCTCCGTGAGCTCGACCAAGCCGAAACAGAGCGCCAATCCTGCAACCGCTACGTAGGCGTTGACCGCGCCGACGATGAGCAGCAGCAGAAGTCCCGCAGCGGGCAATGCCAATAGCGGCACGCTTCGGAAGCCCTTGAGCGGGCCGTAGCGCCGGCACGCGATTCCCGTCAACACGCCGCCGATACCGGCGCCGAAGGCCGCACCCAGCGGCGGAATCGCCGCGAGCCAACCGCCTTCGAGCACCGAGAAATGCCGCTCCTGAATCAGATACAGAAATGCCCAATTGGAAATCAGATAAAACACATAGTTCATCGTCATGTATGACAATGTCAGCAGCAGTACGTTGCGGTTTCCCAGCAGGCGCACGACCTGGCGCGCAGTGATCGAATGGCTCGCCTTGGGGACGCCGTGGTTGCCGATTTCGGCGAGCTCTTGCGGCGTCACGGCCGGGTGCTCGCTCGGCGCGTCGCGTCCGTACCACGCCCACCACGCAACGAAGCCGAGTGCCGGAAGCGTGGTCCAAAACAAGGCGCTGCGCCATCCGAAGAAGTGCATGAGCGAGGCGATCAACGGCGGCGTGGCGGCCGCCCCGAGCTGCAATCCCATCGTCTGCAGACCGACCACCAACGCCCATCGGTTGGGCGGAAACCATTGCTGGAAGACGCCCGCGGAGACGGGAAACGTGGCTGCTTGCGACACCCCGAGCAGAACCTGCAGCGACAAGAGACAAGCGAATAGCGTCGTGCCGGTGAACAGCGACGGTGCCAGCGGGGTCGCGAGCATGGCGATCACGGCCGCGAGTCCCATCAGCACCAAAGTGCCGCGGGCGCCCCAGCGCTCGGCAAAGATGCCGATGGGAATCTGGAACACCGCATAGCCGACCGCAAAACCTTGTTCGAGCCAGCCGATCTGCAGCTGAGTGAGTCCCAGTTCCGGCATCATCGGCGCTGCGGCGACGGTGATGCTCTTCTGCTGCAGATAGGCGATGAATCCAAAACCGAACATAAAGCCGAAGATACGCCAGCGGATTCTGATGCGGCCGGCCGGATTCATGTTGCGCGCGGCTCGGCTCTAGCGTCGAGTTCGCCCTCGATGAGCTGGCGCAAGCGCCGGCGAAACCGCAGCGGCGCGGAATCGATTGCGATATCGATGTTCGGGGAGTGCGTGGTCGCGAAGCCCTGCTGTACGGCATTGAGGATGACGCGATCTTCCTCGAAGGCGCTGCGCACGCCGTCGGCCAGCAGACGCGAGGCCTGCGGGTCGTCGGGCAGAACGTTGCGCATTTGAAACCAATAATAACGGGTGTGCTGCTCATCCACGGGGGTCAAGAAATTGTACGAGTCCATGACAAAGGCGGACCCGTGATGTTCGGCTTCCGGGCCGCCGGCGCCCGACGGCACGAACACGGCCTTGATGAGCGCATGACTCGGATATCGGACTTCGTAGTGCTGCAATCGATCGCACACGCCGGAGAAACGAACGAAGGGAACATAGATGGGCGCGACGTCGACCTCGCGCATCCAGCGAAACGCGATCACGCCGGTCGGGTCTGCCTTGACCTGTACCGTCTCGGATTCGCAGGCTGCGTTGCCGAAAGAACCGGGATGAACCCAGGCAACGTGCGATGGGTCCAGCAAATTGTCAGTCATGTAGAGGTAGTTGCAATCGACCGTCATCGCGTCGCCGCGGGTGATTCCCCAGGAGGGATCGCCGTAATGGTCGACGCCGAATATGGCCGACGGCTGCGCCAATCGCGCATCGCCCATCCAGACCCACAACAAGCCGTAGCGCGAGACAATGGGATAGCTGCGCACGCGCGCTCCCTTCGGAATGCGGTCGGCGCAGGGCAGGCGTACGCACTGTCCGCTGCCGTCATAGGTCATGCCGTGATAAGCGCATTCGACGTTGTCGCCTTTGATGCGCCCCATGGACAGCGGCAATTTGCGGTGCACGCAGGCGTCTTCGAGGGCAACCGGACTACCGTCGGTTTTGCGGTACAGCACGATCCGCTCATTCAGCATCTTGACCGGCATGAGCCCATCCTTGAGCTCAATGTCCAGGGCCGCCACGTACCATGCATTGCGCAAGAACATCTTGTCAGCCTCGTGAATCGATTGATGCCATCGGCGCGGCGGACTCAGGTGCGCCGAGACGCCGCGCCATGTATTGGATGATGTCCCAAACAGTGCCCTCTGCATGATCGGGCGCGAGCGGGCCCGGGACGTAGGAGCGGCTCGTGAGCCCGCGCTGCAGCCGCTCGAGCTGCGCGCGGTCTTCGGCGCAGAATTCTTTGCAAAATTGAAGGTAGCTCTCGACCCCGGGGGACTTCGGATCATCGGCAATGCCGGTAACGCCCCAGCGGATTGCGACGCTGTCGGGCGTCAGGGGGCGTATGCACATATACAAGGTGAAGTCGGGGCAGAATCCGACCACGAAACTCGGATAAACGCAGTAAAAAACGTCGGAGCGCCGTTCTTGAAGCGTCAGGTCCGGATGATAAGGCCCTCGCTCCGGGCATTGCGGGTGAAAATTCGCGCGGTAGCCCGTGAAGGCATCGCCGTCGGGCAGTTTCTCGCACAAAGCTGTCGGGGTGACCGGGTGCAGCGTCTTCGCGTGCAGGGGGCTCAAGTGATACCCCTCCATGAAATTCTCGACCAGGCATTTCCAATTCGTCTGCCATACCTCTTGAGCCTCATAGAGAAAATGCTGCTCCGACGGATGGTAGTTGCGGATGTAAGGTTCGATCGGCGACAAGGCGGCTCCAAGGGGCGGCGCTGCGCCGTCGAGATTGACGAATATGTAGCCCTGCCAAATTTCGCTGGCAAATTGCGGCAGCCGGCATGCCGCCTTGCTGAAGTGCTCGCCGTCCTTGATCAGCGGCGCGGCCAGCAACCGGCCATCGAGCGCATACGTCCAGCCATGATAGCCGCACACGAAGCGGGCGGCGTGGCCGGCGCTTAAAGTGGCCACCGGACTGCCGCGGTGGCGGCAGACGTTGGACAGCACGCGCACCGTGGCGACAGTGTCTCTGACGATCAGCAACTGCTCGTCCACCAGTTCTGCCGTGAAGTAATCGCCGACATTGGGGATGGCGCCGATGTGGCCCAAGCAAATCCACTGGGTGCGAAACAGCGCCTCGCGTTCAAACTCGAGGTATTCGCGCGATGTATAGAAGGCTGCGGGCAAGGCGCGTGCCTGATCCCGCGGCACCTGCCGCAGAACCGCGAGATCGGTGCGGAGTCTTTGCACCTCGGAAACGTCCGCGCCGCGCTTTGCAATCGTTGCCATGGCCGCTACTCCGCCGCCGCCGACAGGCAATCGCCGACGAAGTCCCCATCACGGACCGCAGCGACGATGTGCCGCATGTTGAAGATCCGTACCCCTTCCTCGCCGATGTGCAACAGCGGCAGCAGCAGTTCGTACACCCGGCGAGGCCCAATGCCTAAGTCCGCGGGCACCAGACGGCGGCGAGCCATCGCCCACACGGCTATCGCCATTTCGAGCGCCGCCGCCTCCCAGGCCCGATCGATGACCGTCCTGGTTTGCGTTACCGACAGCGGCAGCAGACTGGTCACATCCTCGACCCCGTCGGCCGTATGACCCACATAGTGCAGGATCACGGGCGCGGCCGCGGCCAGCAGCGAACCCATTCGGGCCGAGCCGATGTAGTTCAAATTGAGCGAGAGGATGCCGCCATCGGCGGCATCCTCGGCGGCGAGGCCCACCGGCAGCCCGGTGAACGGCGGCGACTGCAGTTTCAGCGCGCGCTCCATGCTCTGCACGGACACCTTGGCCAGTGCCTGGCGCAGCGAGTCCATGGCGAGCGCGGGCAGCAGCGACACCATGCTCGATGAGGTAAAGAGTTCGCCGGATTGTAAGTCCACCAACGGATTGTCAGCAGACGAATTGATCTCCAGTTCAAATTGGGTCTTGGTCCATTCCCACACTTCGTAACCCGCGCCGTGGATTTGCGTGATGCTGCGAAAACTTAAGGGATCTTGCAGGAAGCGCGTCTGATCCGGGTTATGTAGGGCACTGCCTTTGAGCAACCGCCAGAGATTCATGCGGGATCGCGCCTGACCTGCACCGCGATCGCCGCCCGCGGCCTGCTCGGCCTGCGCACGAAGGCCGCCACGAAATCCCTCGAGTGCCGAGGCGGCGGCCAAATCCAATGCCAAGAGCAGGCGCTCGGCTTCCGATAGGACTAGGGCGCCGTCGCCCAAGGCGAAGCTGTTGTTATCGATCAGCGATACGGATTCTTTGGGAGCCAAATCGAAGGGCGTCGGCAGGACGGGGGCACGATCATCCAGCGAGATCCCGAGCAGCGCGAGGCTCAACTGCGACAGCGGCGTAAGATCGGCTGTACCAAATGCGGTATCGGCGCGAACCGTAGGCAAGCGCGGAGCGGCATAGAGCTCGAGCAAGCGCTCGACCAGAGCCGGCCGCATGCCGGTGCGGCCGCCCGCTACCATGTTGATCAAGACCACGAGCGCGGCGCGCACCACCGGATCTGCAATCGGCGGCCCGGGAAAATCGGTGGCCTCGCTGATGATCATCCGATTGCTGAACGCGGCGAGATCCCGCGCAGCAACGGCGACATCTTTTTGCGATCCGATGCCGGTGTTGGTGCCATAGATCTTGGCTCCCGCCGCCATGTGCCGCTCCACGATGGCGCGCGATGCAGCGACACGTTCCCAGGCCTCGGGCGCGAGGCCAACCACGCCCGAACGGGCCGAGAGCTCACGAATGCGCGCTATCGAAAGCTGCTTGCCGTTGAAAACATGAAGCGGTGGCATGGTCTTCGGCCGATCAGAATTTGTACGCGAGGCGCAGCCCCAGCGTGCGCGGCCGGTTGACGGTCACGAGACGGACGAAGTCGAAGCCGTTGACGTAAAGCTGGGCCCGCGTGTCGGTGAGGTTCTCGCCGACGAGGTCAACGCCCCACGCGCCCTTCTTGACCCCGACGGCGGCGTCATATGTGGTATAGCCGTGCTGATCCTGCCGCGGCGACTCGAAGGCGCCCTGGGTGATGACCGATGCGTAAGAATGGGCCGAGTGTTGCGCGGCCACCTGCCAGTAACCCGCATATTGACCGAAGGGAACGTCGTAGCGAATTCGAATGTTTCCTTGGAAGGGCGGCGATTGCGCGAGTGTACTGCCAAGGCCGGCCGTCGGAAACAACGACACCGGGACGCCGCTGTTGCCGGCCAGGGTGGGCGCGGTTTGCTGCGAACTGCTGTTCCAAGCAAAGGATGACATGATCGACAGATGTTCGGTGGCATTCACGATGAGGTCGCCTTCGACGCCGCGGACCCGGTAGTCGGGCCCGTTTGCGGTGAAGATCTGGTTGCCGTACAAACCGGGGTCGAATATGGCCAGCTGCACGTTGTACCAATCTTCTTGGTAGAGCGCTCCGTTGAACTGCACGTGCTGATCGAACCATGAGGTCTTCCAGCCGATTTCCTTGTTCTTGAGCGTATCCGGGGCGTAGAAGAGCGGAATCTCGAATTTACCGTACAGCGGAGAATTCGGCGTAATGACGCCTTGGCCGCGATTGAAGCCCCCGGGTCTGAAGCCTTCCGAATAGGTGGCGTAGAGCAGAGCGTGGTCGGCGAGCTTCCAGCTGAGATTCACCTTGCTCTTGTGGCCGGAGAAAGTCTTGTGGAGGTTGTCGGCATCTAGATTCTTGCCGTTTTGACATTGGCCGGTGGGTACATTGCGGCAGCCGTAACCGGAATTCGCGGAACCTAGTTCATAGGTGTTCATGCTATAGAGGCGGGTGCCGACCGACAGGGTCAATTGCTTGGGGATGAGATCGAAGGACAGTTCGCCGAAGGCGGCCTTCTGCTTGTAGCCGCGGGTAATGTCGTCAAAGAACACGTCGCCGGCCGGACGCACCGATGGATCGATTTGCGTAGTGCCCGCGAGCGGCGCCTGGCCGTTGAAGCCCGCCGCCGGATTGCCGTAGAACCAGTTGGTATTGTCCCTGATTTTATAGTCTTCCCAGAACAGCCCGAAGATGCCGCGCGTCCGATACTCGTCGGACGTGCTCAAGCGCAATTCATGCGTTTGATGAGTATTCTGTTCATCGTCGCGCCAAACGGCGCTGGGCGAGTAGCACACATTGGTAGTTCCCGTGCCGCCCACCGAGGGTCCGTTGCACTGGTAGTAGGCGGCATAAACACCGCGCGCATAGGCAGTGTAATCCGTCACCTGACTGACTTTGCGATCGAGATAGCCGCCGGTATAGACCAGCTTCAACGGCCCGATGTTGCCGTTCACCGTCCAGGCGGTGTCCTCAAATTGATCCTTGTCGCTCGAGGGGTTGTACTGCTGCACGTTCAGGTCGCCCAAGCTAGGGTCATAGGCGAACACGCCGTCCGCCTCGAGCCTCTGGTAACTCTGCTGCAGCAGGAGATTCCAGTCGTCGCTGAACTTGACGAATGCCGATACGCGAATACCCTGGTAGGTCGTGGGGTTGTAAGCGTGGTTGACCAACCCATTGTTCGATACTGTCGCGCTGCCGGGCGGCACGACGCCGCCGAAATAGTCGACGATGCCGATATCGGTCCCCGAGCGGGCGAAAGTGCCCGGCACGTTGTGGATATAGCCGCCCCGGGCGTCGTCGTAGATCACGGCCCGCAGCGCCACGGTGTCCGCGATCAACGGCACGTTCAGGTAGGCCTCCAAGCTGCTGCTGGGATCGCCATGGGCGGTAGTGGAATAGCTGGCGTTGAATCCTGCTTCCGTGGCGTTGAGTTTGGGCTTGTTGGTGATGTATCGAACGGCTCCCGCCTGGGCGCCGGCGCCATATAAGGTGCCCTGAGGGCCCTCCAGCACTTCGATGCGTTCGAGATCGGCGGCGTAGATATCGAGATTGCGACCGGGGAGCTGGGCCGACTGATCGTCCAGATACACGGCAACGTTCGGGAAACTGTTGATTCCGCCGCCGCCCTGATTGCCACCCTGCGTGGTCGAGAGGCCGCGCATGTAGATCTCGTTCTGTCCGGGTCCCTTGCTGGCGGTGCTCACGTTGGGTAGGTACTTCACGAAATCGTCGAAAGTTTGTACGTTAAGCTGCGCCAGGGTTTCGCCGGTGAGCGCCGTAATGGCAATGGGCACGTTCTGCAGGTTCTCCGTGCGACGCGTCGCGGTGACGACCACCTCCGGAATTTCACCGCTCGAGGCCGCGGCTGTTTCAGACGGGGCGGCGGCGCTTGCCGTATGAGCGCCCAAGACTGCGGTGATGGCGCAGGATAGTCTCGAGTACCGATTCATGTGTCCGTCCCTTCTTGCTATGTATTTCAGGCAGTTGCAGAAATGCGCAAAGACCTGGGAGTCAGGCAACGGAATCAACGAATGCGCCCGATCCTGCTAATCGAGTCTACGGTTTAGTTTTTAGGAGATCAGCAGGCTATCGCTGCGATATGCTTTAGCCCTGCTCAACTGAGAACCGCCCATGCCGATCGCCAGGGGTCAACAATGAAAAGTCCGCCGCTTGCCGCCATACGCGCCTTCGAGGCCGTGGGCCGCACCGGCAGCGTGAATCTCGCGGCAACGGAACTGGGAGTCACCTCCGGCGCCATCACACAGCATGTGCATACCCTGGAAAAATATGTGGGGCACCGGCTGGTGGAGCGAAGCGGCCGGGGAGTCGACTTGACCGTCTGGGGTAAATTGTACCTGCCGCGCCTTACGGTCGGATTTACGGAGATTCGTAAAGCGCTGGACGATTTGGAGCGCGGCAACGACTCCAATCACTTGATCATCAGTACCTACCCATCCCTCGCCACCAAGTGGCTGGGGCCGCTCATGTTCCATTGGAAGGACCAGCATCCTGAAGCCACCGCCATGATCACGGGGGTTCACCCGGAACCCAATTTAGATGAAGGCGAGGCGGACTTTCGCATCTCGTACGGCGAACGCCAGCGCCACCACACTCGCTACACGCGATTATTTTCAGATCATGTCTTGGTTGTCGCGAGCCCGGCGCTGCTGGCACGCGTCGGCACTCTCGCCGGTCCCAGCGCCTTATTGAAATGGCCCCTGCTGTGGGTCGACTGGGGCCATGAATATGTGGCTCTGCCGTCGTGGCGCGATTGGTTTGCCGCCACCGGCGTCGATGCCGCGAATCTGCATGAAGACTTGGTTTTTTCTTTGCCGAGCGCGGCCGTCGATGCGGCAGTCGAAAGCCAGGGTTTCGCGCTGGTACAACATTCCATGGCGGCGAGCGCACTGGACCTCGGCACTTTGGTGCGCGTGCTGCCGCCGGAGCTGCCGCTCGCGGAATCGCATTTTCTCGCGTGGAGTGGCGCTGCGCTCGACAAGCCCCTAGGCGCCGCATTTCACGCGTGGATCCTCCGTGAAGCGCGGCGCTTTGACTGGCGAGAGGCGGCTGAGAAACGCACTGATTCGGCGCCGCGCTAATCGCAATACTTCGCGCGTCCATCGGGCGAAGGCTTTGTTCTCTGCTCGGTTGTCGATGAATCTTCAGTCGCCTTGGGAATCCAATCAGCGTGAAACGAACCGCTCAGTTACCAATTTCGAAGATGCTCTCGAGCACGACACACACGCCTACCGGGAGGCTCGCCATGCCGAAGACCAGGCGAGTCGATGTCTTGTCAGTTCCAAATACACTGACCAGTAATTCCGATGCGGCGTCCGCGACCTTCGGGTGCTCACGGAACTCGGGAGTCGTGACCAGTGAGACCCCGAGACGGACTACGCGTGTCACTCTGTCCAGCGACCCCAAATGCTCCTTGGCGAGCGCAAGAGCGTTCAACGCCGCCAGGCGAGTCGCGGACCGTCCGTCCTCGATGCTCAACTCGCCTCCGATGCGTCCCAAGAACTTGGGGGCTCCCCCCTCCACTGGCAGCGTGCCGCTCAAAAAGAGCAAATTCCCGGCCTGCACCGCTTCAACATAGGCGCCGAGCGGAGTTGGTGGACGAGGCAGGTTTATGCCAAGGTCCTTCAGCCGTCGTTCGGCACTGGCGTTTGTCGTGTTCGTGGACATTACCGGTTCTCCATGGATATCACTCGAGGCCGCCTCCGAAGACCGACAGGAAACGCCTGCCTCCTTCGTTGCAAAGCCCGCCCTTCATCTGCGACTACATCACCACCGGCCTAAATGCGCGCCGCCGTCAACGTGCAGTACCTCGCCGGTGATCTGGCTCGCCTCGGTGAGATAGAACACGGCCTCTGCGATGTCCTTGGCGCTCGAAATCTGCCCAAGGGGTGACAGCGTGCGCAGGAACTCCTTGGGATTGTTCTCGTGCAGCGGGGTATCCACGACGCCTGGAGCCACCACGTTCACGCGAATGCCCTGCGGCGCGTATTCCATCGCGAGACTCCGGGATATCGCGTCGATACCGCCCTTGGTGATCATTGGGACGGATGCAGTGAAAGCCGCAAGCGGATGATCGACGATAGAAGTCGTGATGCTCACCACACTGCCGCCGCTCTTTTGCGAGAGCATCTGCTTTACGGCCAACTGCGTCGTATAGATAAAGCCATCCAAATTGGTGGACGACAACACCCGGAAGTCCTCGGGCGTGTATTCGGTGAACGGCTTCGCAAAGAAGATCCCGGCGTTGTTCACTAGGGCGTCGACCGAGCCGAACCGCTTTACCGCGGTACCAACGATCATCTCGGCCGTCGAGGCCAGGCCAATGTCGCCGTCCACCAGCGCCAGCTTGTCCGAGCGCTGCAGCTCGTTCTTATGACTGATTTTGCGCGAGTTACCCACCACGTTGTAGCCGCGATCGAGGAACAGGTTAGCTATCGCGGCACCGATTCCCTGAGACGCTCCCGTCACAATGATGGTCTTCTGTTTCGTAGTCATATAGATCCTCCGCTTTCGGCTGTGGCTCGGTTCTGGGTTCCAATCACCCGTCTGTTGGAACGTATTGTCGGGCTGCGCACCGCGACTGATAAGATGGGAAACTCTGGAATCTAATTTCCAAAAATGGCAGAGTGACCCCATGGCGAACCTCGACGACGTCCTGATATTCGTCAAAGTGGCCCAGTTCGAGAGCATCAGCCGGGCAGCCCGCTCGTTGGGTATGCCGATCTCGACGGTGAGCCGGCGGTTATCGGTGCTGGAGTCGAAGCTCGGTGTGTCGCTCCTGAGGCGCACGACGCGACGGGTGACCCTCACTGCGCAGGGACGTGAGTACTTAAATCAGTGCAGGGAGCCGCTGACCCTGCTGGAAGAAGCTGAGCGAGTTCTGATCCTAGGACAGCAGACGCCCGAAGGTATGTTGAGGATCTCCGTTCCGGTCATTCTAAGTCAGGAGCCCTTCCTGGACTTTCTCTCGGGGTTCCTGAAAGCTCAGCCGCGGATCCGGATCGACCTCTTCATTACGAATCTCTTTCTCGATCTGGTTGCGGAAAATCTTGACGTCGCGATCCGCTTCGGAGAGTTGGAGGACTCGAGCGTGGTCGCCACCCGCATAGGTAAGAGCGTTCGCTATGTCGTGGGCTTCCCCGCAAATCCCCGTTTTCGCCGTTTACTCGAATCGGAAATTCCTGCCTTTGAGGTTGAACGTCTTCCTGGAGGCTCTGGCAGCCTGGAAGGGTCCGCTGTGGCTTAGGGAATGAAGGGCAGGGCGTAGGGGGATCGCATATGATTCAACGCTGGTCGGCCGCAAGAGTGTCGTGTCTGAGGGGTCGCCTATCATGTCTGGCCGCGAAAGCTGCACCGCTTCAGAGAGGAACGAATCATGGATCATAGGCGTTTCGCCCGCACGGCACTAACCGCGCTTCTTTGGACGTCCATCGCATATTCGGCCGTCGCAAGCGAGGCGTATCGGCCAATCACTGCGACAACGACGAACAGGACGATAACGCTGACCGGGCACGACCTTACAATCGATCAAGTCGTGGACATCGCGCGGCATGGCGCGAAGGTGGCTGTTAGCGGCGAAGCGATGCAGCGCGCAGCAGACTCATTTGGTTTGATGTTAGAGGCGCAACACGAGGGGATCCCGGTTTACCGCTTCAATCGTCTGGCCGGCTCGGGCCGCGAAATTGCAACGATGACAGGAGATCCGGACTCCCCGGAAAACACGGCCAAGTTGGCCGCTCGCCATGACGCGCGATCCGGCACCATTGGTCAGGGGCCGTTCGCGGGTTTTGGCGAGGACATACCGGATGAGGATATCGGCCGCGCGATGTTGGCAGTGAATGCCAATATCGTCACCTACGAAGCCGCCAGCCCTGCATATATCAAGGGCATCGTCGATTTGCTGAATTACGGCGTCACGCCGGCGGTTCACTGGCGCGGAGCCATAGGTGAGTCCGATTTCGTGCCGGTTGCGGCCACGATGACGGGTCGCGGATTCGCCTACTTCAAAGGATTGCGCATGCCCGCGGCGGAAGCCTTGGCAAAAGCCGGCCTAAAGCCTATCCACCTGGAAGGCAATGACGAAGCGCTGGGGACGACTAGCGCTTTGACCGCAGGATTTGCGGCATTGCTGGTGAATGACGCGCGCGAATTGATCGAATGGCATGATTTGATCTGGGCCATGGACCTCGACGGGATGAACGGTAACGTTGGACCCTTGTCGATGCCGGTACAGGCCACCCGACCGTTCCCCTGGGCCAACTTTGCAGCCTTGCGTGTGCTCGACATGCTGCGAGGCAGTTACGTGTTTGACGACGAGTATCGAATTCTGCAAGACGCTGAAAGCCTGCGCGCCACGGTCTGGCGCGACGGTGGGGTGTGGGGGGCCTGGGCGCGTCTTCGCGACAGCACCCTCATCCAGATGAATTCCACCGATCACAATCCGACCTTTCGACCCGACGTTTCACCACAAGATTCCTGGGAACTCGCAACGCCACAGTTGATGAAATTCTTTGTGAAGGGAGGGAAGTTCAGTCACGGAAAGCATGGCTATATTTTGTCGAATTCGGATTGGGACCCTTATCCCCTGGTCGACGATGTCGAGGCGTTTCCGGTGGCGCTCGTCAATCTGATGGTGGCCGTCGTCCAACGTATGCATCGATTCGAAGACCCGTTCTTCACGGTCACGGACGCATCGCAAATCTTGAAGACTCACCCGGGGCCAGAGGGTGCCAGCGGCACCGGCGCAGGGGGCGGTGGGGGAGCGATTGCCGATGCGCTGTGGCAAGAGCTTAAGCCGTTGGCGAATCCCATTGCCCCCGACGGCGTCACGGCCGACAAGGGCGTCGGCGACCTAGACGCCGTGCCGATGCTCAAACTGGTGCGGATGCGGCAGGCGCTTGATGTCAGCCGGGACATGTTGGGACAGGATTTGCTCAACGCCGCATTCTGGATGGATATTCGCATGTTGGAGAACCCGGACCGCAGTTTCGGTCCTGGCCCGACAGCGGTCTGGACCAATTTTCGCAAGCTCGTCCCGTTTCGCGAAGCGGGTACGCAAGCTTCGTTTGTTACGCGTGACGATATCGCGGTACATTTCCTTGGGACAAACTCTCCCGCGAGCTTTTATCCAACCAACGCAATCTCCATGCCCAGTGGCCGGTAGTCACAGACCCGCCGGCGCACGAACGAGCTGTGCGCCGATGAATCACGAAACATCGAGCGTACGAATCTCCCATGGATCAGAGGCGCATCATCCCGCGTTCTTTGCGGGTAACTGCGAAACGGACCATCCGACGCGTTCGGCGAGAAAGGCTGTAAACGGGGCAATATTGAGATCAATGCTCGCGTGGTCCAGGGCGTGAAGGTAACGCGCGCGGTCCTCCACTCTTACGACAGTCCACGGATATCCACCGGACGCGAGCATGGCGTTCATTAGAAAGCGGGCTATGCGTCCGTTGCCATCCATGTAGGGGTGGATGTAGCCAATCAACCAGTGACCTAAGACGGCTCGAACGGCGGGCTCCGGTTCCGATTCAAGAAGATCAAAGAGTGCGGGCATCGCATCGCGCACGGCTTCCCAACGGGGAGGCACGTAACGCGATGTGCGTAAGAACACGAAATCGTTTCGATAGCCGGCGAGAGCGGTGGCTGGAATCAGTCCTGCGGCGACGGACGGCTGGAAGAGCTCTCGATTCCATTCCCGGTGAGCGGAACGGACGAGCGTGCCGGGGTTTGCTCCGGTTATGATTTCTTCCACAGAGCGTTTAACGATTTGGAACGCTTGCCAGTACCCCCGTGCGGCAAGAGCATCGCGACTTTTTTGATCAGCTTCATTCGACTCCGGCCTCCAGCTTCCTGAGCGAACCCGCTCGATCAGATCGGGCGTCACACGATATCCCTCAATCGACAGAGAGTGATAGGCATCGCTTTGATAGATCTCATCCACGAAATGAAGATACGCGGCTCGATCGGCCGGCAGTCCCGGAGGCGGCGGAAATGTGCTCAAGACGGTACCGCGCATCGACTCCCACATACTTTGTATCCGTCCAATAATGGGTGCGGCGGCGGGAGTCAGCTTGCCGAATTCCTGGCCGGGAACAAAGGGATCGGACTCGCGGACGGAGTAGCCTGCGCCCGTCATTGCGGCACGAATTTCCTCCGCGACATCGGCGCGACTGACGCGTCGAAATGCGCCTACCAGTCGACCGGCGACGACTGAGTTTCCGCCGTCCAGGAGTCGGCGCAGTAGCCCTGAAGGCTCCCGAAGACTGGCGAGCGCCACTCGAGCTTCCACTGGCTTGGCGGCAAAGAAGGCTTCCGGCACCTTGGTGAGCGCAGGCTCGATCGCGAACAGACGGAGCCCATCTTTTACGATGAGATCTCCAGATGGTGGCGGTTGGCCTTCTTTCAGATCATAGAGAGACGTACCGAAGAGTAGGGCGGTCGTGTTGTTGGCACCTTTCGGGCTGTAAATGATCACTTGCGGCGGAATCACTGTGTTTTCCGCGGAGATGAGCAACGATTGCTCCGGGGAAAGGTGCCAATCTTTTGAGAACCGCTCTTCGCAGTAGCGGGCGCAGAATTCCCAGAATGACGCAAACCAGGGTGTACTCTCCCCCGTCGCAGTTCCGGGGCTAGAAGATATCAGCCAACCCCTGACGACTTGCTGTAAGAAGCCAGCGTGCAGGAGGCGCTCGCGATGAACACGCGACAGTTCCTGGGATCTAAATACGCGCCGGCCTCCGGCCTGGAGCTTTTCGAGCTCCGCCAACGACTCTGCGAGTTTTTCATTGAGCGTTGGCATAGTGCGAGTACAAGTCTTAGATGCTGCATTATATCAAGTTTCAGATGCTGTACTAAGACAAGTTTTAGATGCCGTATAAGAACAAGTTTAAGCTGTGTGACGTTATATAACTAATTGATATTTAATATATTTCTCTGCACCATACAAGGTCAGGTTCCGGTGCAACGGCGGAGGCCAGCGCGATCGAATTTCGCTCACCTGGCCTGCCTATTTGTCGGGCCGCGACCGCAGCTTCTCTCTCGGTCGTGGCTGGCCTCATTGTTCGACAAACCACGCCTTGCGGCGAGCGAGCGCGCTTGTGTGCTGGCGGGCCGACCCCAGAATCGGTCCCTGGACACAGGCGACACAGTGTGTGCGTGCTTCGGCGTTGGCCGCGGCGCCATCGATGCTGCGATTGCCGGCGGCTGCCATGATCTATTCTCAATCGGGCATCGCTTGAAGGCCGGCACCAATTGTGGCTCATGCGTGCGGGAGCTGCGCCGGCTCATCGCCAATGCGGAGTCGCATCAGTTGGCGGACAACTTGGCGCATCGACAGCTCGTCGCCGGGTGAGGCCGCAGGGACCGAGGCAGTTATGCGTGGCGATCGATGTGCGCATAAAGGGTTCCTGAACCGGTGACCACCCAGTCCATCGGAATGTCATGAGGTTGAGGAAAAATCGTGCGAAGTTCTGCTTCCGGGTAGCCGACGCCAATGGTCAGAGGTTTCGGATTCAGCCGCGCGAGAGTTCGATCAAAGAATCCTCCCCCATACCCCAGGCGAAAGCCTTCGAGGTCAAAGCCAACCACCGGTGCGATCACGACATTAGGCACGATTAACTTCCCATCAGCGGGATGGGGGATGTTCCACAGCCCTCGAGCCAGTCGAGCCTCGGGACGCCATTCGCGAAACACGAGCGGCTGAGCAAGCCCTGTGGCGACCGGTAACGCGACACGCACACCCGACTGGAAAAGCGCGTGCATCCAAGCGCGCAAATCGGGTTCTCCACGTATCGGCCAATAGACGCTAACAGCGGGTGCTGCCATGCCGCATGTCGCGATAATTTGCGCAAGCCGCCCTGCGATGGTCGCGGCCTGTTTCATGCGAACCTGCTCCGCGAGCAAACAACGCGCTGCAATCAAGCGCTCTCGCTCGGCCTTACGCCAGCGTGCGACATCTCGAGATTGCCCGGGATCGACGCCCGGTGTGCCATCCGCCCGCAGCTCATGTTGCATGCAAGGTGAGGATGCCGGCCTGACCACCAAGAAGTCCCTTTGATCCGTTTTCTTCACTGAGCTATCCATTTCCACTTTGCATCGGAAAACACCGCATACGTACCCCCGACACTGAGCGTCCAACCATCGAGAATACGAATCTGCATTGAACTAATATATCACAACATGATATAAATGAAATGTGACTTCACGGAGGCGTTGATGGCTCGATCTGGCGACGCAACAATGACAAAGGCGGCCTTCGAGCAATTGTCCGAATTCCGCTATCGAATGCGTCGATTCCAACGATTCTCCGAGCGCGCCGCTCGATCGCACGGCGTGACTCCTCTTCAGTATTTGCTGCTTCTGCATATTAAGGGGTACCCCGGGCGCGATTACGCCTATGTAGGCGAACTAGCCGAGCGCTTGCAGGCCCAGCCACACGGCGTGGTGGCTCTCGTCACGCGCTGCGAATCACGAGGACTCGTTCAAAGACGTCCGAGCGAACGCGATGGCCGAGAGGTAGAGGTACACCTGCTGCCGAAAGGCGAGCACTTGCTCATTCGGCTCGCGTCCCTGCATCGTGCGGAACTCAAGGCCAGTCGCGGCATCTTTCCCGTGCCCGTGATTGAAGCCTGACCGTGTGTGGAATCGAGCTCACATTTCAGTCGGCGCGACTGCGGACCCGTTTCAGAACTTCAAGGTCACGCCCGCCTGATACGCGGTGCCATAGTACTCGCGTTGAATCGGTCGGTTTTGCGTGCCTTCCGAATAGCGCATCGGGTCATTGGTCAGGTTCTTGACGTTCACATACACGTTGGCCCACCCGGTCACTTGGTAAGAGCCGCCCACGTCGAGCAGGATGCGCCGATCCTGGTGCGCGACGAGGTGACCAAAATTGCGTCCAGATCCGCCGAGCCCAATTCTGCCGCGGATGTCAACGTGACATTGGCGACAAAGTCGTGATCGTCATCGACGGCGAAGCGCTTGTCCACGGACCTGGCTTTCTTGCCGGGTACGGTGATGCGCAAGGTGTATTCCCCGGCTGCTACATTCGCGAATTTGAAGCCGCCATCGGTGCCGGTGACCACTGAGCGATGCAGTTCGACGATCTCGATGGTCGCACCCTTCACGGCGCGATGCGCCGGCGGTTCGGTCAAGCGGCCTGACACCACGGCTGCTTGCGCGCTCGATAGCCCGGTTGCGCAGACCGCGACGGCCCATAGCCAACGATCGATGCCATACACCCGCGATTTTTCTCGCTTCATTTGAAGCGCAGAGTAGAAGTGCCATATTACGTTAATATGAATGTGGATCGACACCCGGAGCCGAAGCCATGACTGACGAGACCGTCTACACACCGCCCAAGGTATGGACCTGGAACAAGGAGAACGGGGGCCAGTTCGCCAACATCAACCGCCCGGTGGCCGGGCCGACGCACGACAAGGATCTGCCTGTCGGGCGCCACCCGCTGCAGCTCTATTCATTGGCTACGCCCAATGGTGTGAAGGTGACAGTGATGCTGGAAGAGCTGCTGGCGCGAGGTCACGCGGGGGCGGAGTATGACGCCTGGCTGATCAACATTCGCGAGGGCGATCAGTTCGGTTCGGGCTTTGTGGGCGTGAATCCGAACTCCAAGATTCCAGCCTTGATCGACCGCAGCGGGCCGACTCCCATCCGCGTCTTCGAATCCGGTGCGATACTGATTCACTTGGCCGAGAAATTCGGCGCTTTCCTGCCTAGCGAGCCGGCGGCGCGCGCGCAATGCCTGTCGTGGCTCATGTGGCAAATGGGCTCGGCGCCCTATCTAGGCGGCGGCTTTGGCCACTTCTATGCCTATGCACCCGCCAAGATCGAATACGCCATCGACCGCTTCGCCATGGAGGTGAAGCGGCAGATGGACGTACTAAACCGGCGCTTGGCCGAAAGCGAGTACCTGGGCGGGACCCAGTACACCATTGCCGACATGGCGGTCTGGCCCTGGTACGGTGCGCTCGCCAAGGGCTTGCTCTACGAGGCCGGCGAGTTTCTACAGGTCGCCGAGTACAAGAACGTCCAGCGCTGGACTGATGCGATCGCCGAGCGGCCGGCGGTGAAGCGCGGGCGGATGGTGAACCGCATCGTTGGCGATCCGGCGAGCCAGCTGCGCGAGCGGCATGAAGCGAGCGACTTCGACACCAAGACGCAGGACAAGATCGCCGCGGCGGGGTGAGGGCTACTGTCTCAATAGCGCCGTAGTAAGGTTCCCAATGTCTGGATAGCTCGAGCCGTTGCACCGGTCCAAGGATGACCGGTATTCAGTCTCAGATAATTCTTGAACTGTTGTCGAGCGGAGAATATCGGACCTGGCGCGACCGTAATGCCAACGTCCAGCGCGCGTCGATGGACATCGAGAGAATCGACCTGCGATGCGCACTCGACCCACAGAAAATAGCCGCCGCGAGGCGCGGCAACTCGATAGCCGGCGGGGAAATATCGCTGCAGTGATTCCATCGCGGCGAGCTGTGAAGCGGCCAGGTCACGACGCAGCTTCGTCAAATGAGTGTCGAAGCCGCCATGGCGCAGCATCTGAGCAATGCCTTGTTGGACGGGCAAGCTCGTAGCGATCGATGCCTCGATTTTTCGCCGCGATAAGTCGGCACTATAGCGGCCGGCGGCCACCCACCCCAAACGATATCCAGGGGCGAGGCACTTGCTGAACGATCCGCAATGAAGAACGCGGCCGGTCTGGTCAAACGCCTTCGCCGGTAGCTCCGGCTTTGATGCGAACTGCAGTTCCGAGTACGCATCATCTTCGATGAGTGGAATGTCGTGGCCAGCCAGTAGGCGTGCCAATTCGCGCTTGCGCGGTTGCGAAAGAGTGGCGCCTGTCGGATGTTGCAGTGTCGTCATGAACCAGCATGCGCGGATTGGAAATCTGGTGATCGCCGTCCTGAGCGCCTCAATATCGAGGCCTTCGGTGGGGTGCATCGGGATTTCGACTACTTGGAGGCCGAGACGTTGTGCGGCCTGTAGGCATCCATAAAACGTCGGTGATTCGATTGCAATCGTGTCGCCGGGACGGGTCACGCTTTGCAATGCAAGATTCAACGCTTCGAGAGCCCCCGCAGTCACCACAATCTGTTCGATACCGACGGACATCCCTAATCGCAAATATCGCTTCGCGATCTGCTGCCGCAGATCGACGCTTCCGGGAGGGAGACTTTCGACGGTACTCCAGGGATCCAGGTGTCGGGCACTGCTTCCAAGGTATCGCGCCAGCTTCGGCCAGGGAAAATACGTTGGACTTGGAAAGGCAGAGCCGAGCGGCACGACCTTTCGATTGCGCGACGCCTCGAGTGTTTGAAAAACTAAATCACTGACATCGAGACGCGTGGAATTCGCTTTGGGTCGCGACGTCTGGGGCGGAATCGGTTGCTTTTGGTGTTCAAGAACGTAATAACCTGAACGCGGCCGGGCTTCGATGAGACCGTTTGCCTCCAGCGCTTCATAGGCTTTCAATACTGTGGCGGGGCTGATCTTGCGCGATCGGCTCAATGAGCGAACCGATGGCAGTTGATCGCCGGCGGCCAAAGATCCGCCGCGTATCATCCCGCTGAGTTCTTGCGCTACGGCGCGATAGAGCTTCACGCCCGGTACAATACGGCGTGAACCCGCCCGCCGCCAGTGCCCGCATCAACGCGTGGCGTGCGGCGCGATCCATCCGAAGTGATAGCTGACGATCAAGGACACGAATAGGGCCACCGACAATCCGATACGCCAACTCAACGCGTGCACGACGCGCGCCGCGTGCTCGGGGCCGGATGACATCGAAAAGAGTGCTTTGCCCAAGCTGGCGATGATTGCCAGCAAAGTAAGGACTATCAGTGGTTTCATGTTGGCCCCGTTTTGGCTTCGCGTTCCTCGCGCCGAATGGTGGCTATCACCGTACCTAGCGCGGCAACCATGACACCGACCATCGCGATCATCAACACCAGTAGACCGCCGGCCAGCTTGTAGCATTCGTAAAAGCCGTCCAGCAGGCCCAGCGGCGTCGTCACGAGAAGGAGTGGTTTGGCAATTCGCATGGGGGATACCCTTCATTTGGACGATCGACGTCGAGACTTGTCTGCTTTTATTCTGCCTGGGCCGGAGTGGGATAACAGATACAGCGGACAGCGAAAAAATGCGGTACACATATACAGAGCGGCCGGATCGGAAAGATCGGTTATCCTTGCTATCCGCCGGGTCGCCGGACCCGTGCCGGAACGCAAAATCGTCGCGAAATCAGGCCACACGGCCGAGTGGGTTACGCATGGATTACATCAGGTTCGGGCGGACGGGCCTCAAGGTGTCGCAGCTTTGCCTCGGCACGATGTCGATGGGTAGCTCCGCCTGGAAGGGTTGGGTGCTCGACGAGGACGATTCGATTCCCATCCTGCGGCACGCCCTCGACCTCGGCATCACCTTCTTCGACATGGCCGACTGGTATTCCACCGGTCGCAACGAGGAGGTCGTCGGCCGGAACCTGCTCAGGATGAGCGCACGCGAGGGTCTGGTGCTCGCGACCAAGGTCTACTACCCCATGAGCGACGACCCGAACGATCGCGGCCTGTCACGCAAGCACATCGCGACCGCGATCGACCGGTCGCTGGCGCGGATCGGTACAGACTACGTCGATCTCTACGTGATCCATGCCTTCGACGCGGGCACGCCCGTGGAGGAAACGATGGAGGCGCTGCACGACACGGTCCGTGCCGGCAAGGTGCGCTACCTTGGAGCGTCCACGATGTATGCCTGGCAGTTCGCGAAGATGAACCACGTGGCGGCGATGAACGGCTGGACGCCATTCGTCAACATGCAGTGCCAGTACAACGTGCT
>Ga0137409_10001132_pt1 | contig 28828 bp, 25 predicted proteins | sample CZODoug1_16funga_FD_122059 | JGI IMG/M metagenome (GOLD analysis project Ga0137409, IMG submission 122059) | Vadose zone soil fungal communities from Angelo Coast Range Reserve, California, USA - CZODoug1_16fungal (Hybrid Assembly) | ecosystem: Environmental > Terrestrial > Soil > Vadose zone...
GGCGGGCAGTCGAACCAGGGACAGACGGGGGCTGGCGGACAGTCGAACCAGGGACAGACGGGAGCCGGCGGACAGTCGAACCAGGGACAGACGGGGGCTGGCGGGCAGTCGAACCAGGGACAGACGGGGGCTGGCGGGCAGTCGAACCAGGGACAGACGGGGCCCGGTGGGCAGTCGAACCAATGCTTCACGGGCAACAGCCCGCACGGGCAGCAGCTGGCTAATTGCTACAACGTCACGGTGCCTGAGCCTGCGTCGGTGGCTCTACTTGGGTCGGGGTTGGTCGGGCTGTGGAGCGCCGGGCTGCTGCGGCGTCGGCGGAGGCACGACTTCGGCAACGGCTGATCCCGCGGACGGCCGCGACCGGAGTGCTCATGCAGGCTGGTGCGGGAACGTCGGTTCTCGTTCCCCGGGCCCTGGCCGATGTCGTCGTGAAATAGCCTGTTGCAGTGTAGCCCCAACGATCTTGTTGGCCCAGTGTTACAAACCAGGTCCTCTCCCAAACCTTGTTCCGAACGCATCGGACTAACTTGCTGCGGTCCTGTCGGTTGGGTTCCGACCCCGGGATCGCCGAGGTGGCTCACATCATGCAGGTCTCCCGCGCGAGAGGGTGGAGTGTAATCGTATCTGGGGTGTGGCGGACGTACGGCCGGGAGTGCACATGGGTGAACCGCGGGTCCTAGTTCAAGCCCGCCGCAACGAGTCCCGCCCCCTCAACGCTGCCCCCGACTTCGGGTGGCTGTTGCTGGGATGGGTCGGGGCAGCGTTCGTCTTGATCGGTGGGCTCGATGTAGCCCTCACGTGGTATCCGACGCACGTCGGCAGCCCCGAGTGGGAATTCGGGACCGTGTCGGCGAGCCTCGACGGTTTGCCGGTGCCGGCAATGGGCCTGGCGTTGGTGGTCGCCTCTGGCGCCGCAAGGGGGATCGGGTGGGTCGTGCGAGGCCTCGCCTTAGTGTTCGGGGTCCTCGCACTGGCGATCGTGGTCGCCGGGCTACTGTACGCGACCAATGTGCCCATCGCGCTGCAGTCAGTGACGGATCCGGTGGTGCGGACCGGTGTGACCAAGGCGGTCGCGAAGACCTGCGCACAAGCGGTCGTGTATCCGCTCGCCTTCGCTTGGATCGCCGTAAAAGGCTGGAAGCACGCAGGGTCACGGTAGGCGCAGCATGGCGGAGCGAACCTTCTCGCGAAGAAAGGATACGCACATGCGACGTTGGAGGACTACGTCCGCTGTGTTGCTGCTGCTCGCCCTTGGGGGTGTTTCGGCGAGGGCGCAGAGCAAGTCGTGGCTCGTGTGCGGTGGGAACAGCTTCGCGACCTGTGCATCAGTCAGGGTCTCGGTATCTGGGACGTTGGTGACGGTGTTCGTGTCCAACCTCTCCGGCACGCACAGCACCTACGGCGGCACCATATTCGGCGGCCTTGGGCTGTACAATGTTCCGCAGAGCGTGTGCGTCGTTAACTCCCATGGCCTGTGTACCGTAGAGCCAGTTCAGACCGTGATGAGCGGCCCGAGCCGCACGAGTAACCGCACCGCGACAACGCCTTGGTGGGTGCAGAACGACAAGCAGCTCGGCGGCGGAATCATGCTCGACTTGGTTGCACGGAGTGGCCCGAACACCCCGAATGTGAACGAGGGGATCGCCAGCAACTGCCTCCTGAATGCCGTGCCGCGCGGCTCGAACAACTTCTGGATGAATCCGACCTGCGGCACGACGGGGGTCACGAATCCCACCCTGAACGGCGGACTGGTGGTGTTCTCGTTCCACGTCAGCCAGGGCTGGAACCCCAGCACGACCCAGCTGCTCGTGAAGGGACAGAATGGGCCCAACGGTCAGTCAACGCAATGCTTTACAGGGCCTGGCCAAAACGGACAGTCGGCAAACTGCTTCGCCTTCACCGCTCCGGAGCCTGTGAGCATCGTCCTGCTGGGCAGTGGCCTGCTCGCAGTCGGGGGACTCGGCTGGGTCCGGCGCCGGCGGCCGAACGACGACATCGGAAGCGCTTGAAGTCTTGCGGTTTCGGGGACACAACATCCCGGCCGGGCCCGGCCACGCGGTCGGGCCTTCGAGCAGTGCCGGGTCCCCTCGAAGGCCCGTATCCGATGCTGTAGGGCCCCGGTCTCATGACGTTCGGTCCTCGTGCCCGCCTCGACACGTCGCGTCCCACGCTGCTCCTGGACGGCGGATCGAGAGTCGACTTGGGAGTAGTGCGCTCGCTTGGCTTGGCGGACATCCCGGTACACCTCCTGAGTCATAACCGCCATTCGACCACGACGAAGTCGCGCTTCGTGACGGCAGTTCACGCCTTCCCGCCTCCAAGCGCGCCGGATGACGTACGTCTCGGGCGTCTGCGGGAGATCGTGGCGGGCCTCGACCGGCGTCCGGTCATTCTGCCGACCGGCGACAGAGCACTGGCGTTCCTCTCGCGCTGTCGCCAGAGCATCGGCGAGCTGCTCGACCACGATCTCCCCCCCAGTGAGGTCATCGAGCGGTGCTTGTGGAAGGATCGTTTCGCCTGCTGGGCTTCCTCGGCCGGGGTGGCGGTGCCGACGACCTTCGTTCCGACCGACGCTGCGGATGTGCGCGCCCGAGCCCGGGACCTTACTTACCCCGTGTTCGTAAAGCCGGCCGTCCACGAAATTTGGACGGACTTACCGCCGGGGATCGTCGGGCATGTGAAAGGGCAGCGACTCGACAACGCGGCGGACCTGATCCGGGTATTCGAACAGCTCGAGCGCTACGGTGCGCACCGCACCGTCGTGCAGGAGTTCGTTCCCGGACCGGATAATGGACATGCCAGCGTCCACGCGTACTTCGACGCGGCTGGTGCCGTTGTCGGTGCCTTCAGCGGACGCAAGGTTCGGATCGCGCCTCCGCACCGCGGCCTGGGCGTTCTGGTGCAGAGCGAGCGCATTCCGGCGGCGCTCGAGGTGGCGCTTGGCGCGCTTCAGGCGCTGGGCTACGTGGGGATGGCTGTTGTGAACCTTAAGCTCGATGCCGAGCGCGGTACCTTCAAGCTGCTCGAAATCAATTGCCGTTACTCGACTTGGACAGAATTGCCCACGCGGTGCGGATGCAACTTCCCGGCGGCCGCATATGCAGTCATCACCGGTCAACAGCCGCGAGTTGGGAGCCAGCGAGACGGCATCGCTTGGTGGGACTCCCGCCGGGACTGGAAATCGATGGCCACCTATCGGCGCGAGGGAGAATGGACCTGGGGATCCTACCTGAAATCGCTCGCTACCGTCCGCCATGGGGCGTTCTTCGCGTGGGACGATCCCGTCCCGTTTCTCTGGAGCATCGTTGGCGGAGACAGTGGACAGTGATAGAGGGCCCCCGCTGAAGCCGAGTGTCCCTCGGCGGCTAGTTTGTGCTCGCTCGGTTGTTGTCGGTCGCGGCCGCACGTTTCCGGCGTGACGTCTTCCTCCGCTGGGCGTTTGCCTTCATCAGGCCCATCACGTTGCTCACCGAGCCGATCTTCTCCAGGTTCCATATTGCGTCTCTCAGCGTCTTCTGGGCGGCGTCGGTCAGCACGCCATCGCACAGCGCCGCGAATTTCTCTTCGATTTCTCGATCCGTGAGCGGGTTGCGCGGATCGCCCTTCGGAAAATCAAGTTCCTTTTTCAAGATGCGGCCATCCCGGGTCGTGAGATTCACGACTACTCGCTGCAGCGTCGGAAACACCCGCTCGATCTCGGGATCGGCGACGACTTCGACCTTACGCAACTGTGCGCGAATCGTCGGGTCCATGATTCGTTCCTGCGTGAACTGCACCGGTGTGACCTGCCGGTCCACCAGTGCTGCCGCGATCACGTAGGGAAGCGAGTGGTCGGCGGTTTCTTTCGTTCGTGGATCATACTTGCTGGGATCGGCAAGGATATCCGCGGCCCGGGCCAGCGATCGAATCTGGATGGTGTCCACTTGGTCCGATTGCAGATTGTTCTCTTTCACCAGATCGAGGACGGCGGAGATCGGCGCGTGCGTGAGCGCCTCGGTCGGATAGAGCTTCATGCCGCACTGCGTGATCCGCCAGGAATCGCCCAGGCCGTCGGTCAGAATCTGTAGCTTCCACTCGGGGCCGAGGCAGTGCGCCAGGCCTTCCTTCCCCTCCACCACGTGTTCCGGACCAGTGTAACCCCTCTCGGCAAGCAGGGCGGCCAGCACACCGCTTTGCGTCGCTAGAGGATCGGCGGTGTTCTTCATCATGGTGAGCTTGCCCGCGGTAACTGCTCCCAGCGTGCACTGATGGCTGGCTGAAATTCCAATGGCGTGCTGGATCTGCTCTCCGCGCAGACGAAGCGCGCGCCCGGCAACGATGGGGGAAACAAAGGCGGTCAACGTCGCGTGGTGCCACCCACGCTCGCGAATGCCCGGGAACGCGACCTCACACAACCGCATCTCGAACTCGTGACCGATTACCAGACCGACGATCAGCTCCTTCCCGTCGCTCTGGGCACGTTCGCAGCACGCCATTGCCGCGGGGAAAATGTCCGAGGGATGCGACGGATCCTGCTTCCAATAGATGTCGTTGTAGTCCATCGAGCGGATCATCAGCGCGTTGGCCAACGTAGCGGAGACCGCGTCCATCCGTTTGCCGCTACCGATCACGGTTGCGCGTCCCCGTCCGGCGAGCTCTCCCAGGACCTCGAGGGCGATCTTCACATCCTGCTGCTGGTAGCCCCCCAGCGCGCAGCCGACTGAATCGAGCAGGAAGCGCTTGGCGTGGTGCACGGCGTCTTTCGAGAGGTCCTGGAAGTCGAGCCCGGCGGCCCAGCGGGAAATTGTTGCGGTGAGGGTCTCTTGGGTCGTGGCGGCTTCTCTGGCAGACAAGGTAGCTCCCGGCTTGGTCAGAACGTTGTGCAGCCCTACCGCGATGCAGTGGTTTTCCGACGGCAGCCCAAACTGGCTCCTAGAGCGGCGCGTGACCGACCCGTACCTTCTGCATGCCTCACGTCACTCTTACGTTCTTTGGGTTCTCCAACGGCGTGTACGCCATGAAGTCGGCGTAGTGCACGATCTGGGCTTCGGTCGTGCGCCTCACCAGGTCGCCCTCCGCGGCGTGCGCGGCGATGATGTGGCAAACGGCGTCTGGCACACCCGATGCAAGGGCCAGCGCGACGCCGGTAAAAGGATGGCGGAGCGCTTGGCCGCGCTCGCTCTGGCGGCTTCTTCCGTCCGGTCCCAGTTCGTATTCCAGTAACTTGCCGACGTCGGCCAGAATCGCACCGGCAATCACCGTGTCCATGTCGATTGGCAGCGCTCGCCCCATGAAAGCAGCGATAGCCTTGGCGCTTTCGTGCGCAATGTGCACCACGCAACGCTTATGTTCCATGAACGTGATAGGGCAGTTCGGGATCAACAGCGTGAACGGGATCTGATGTAGATCGTCCGGCGTGAGAGAGCTGCGCTCCAACGCCTTGGTCCAAGCCTCTGTAACCTGCTCGCGTAATTGTGCGTCCTGGATCCAGTCAATCTCCGGCCAGAGCCGCTTGACTGCCTCCCGCATGGTTCCCGATCTCCGGTCCAAGAGCACTATGCCGCGGCGTGGCGTAACTGCCGCAGCACATACTCGAGAATCCCCCCGTGCCGATAGTACAGCAGCTCCTGCGGTGTGTCGATCCGTACGGTGACCTGGAACTCTGCGGTGGAGCCGTCGGGGCGCGTCGCCTTGACCGCCAGCTCCTTGCCGCGCGGGAACCCCTCCGCGAGCACGTCGGCGAGTCCTGTGATGTCGAAAACTTCGTAACCCGTGAGGTGCAGCGTCTCCGCAGTCTGAGACGGGAGGAATTGGAGTGGGAGGATCCCCATGCCCACGAGGTTCGACCGGTGGATCCGCTCGTAGCTTTGGGCGATGACCGCGCGCACGCCGAGCAGGCGCGGGCCCTTCGCGGCCGAATCGCGCGCCGAGCCCGAGCCGTACTCCCTGCCTGCGATCACGAGGAGCGGCACGCCCTCCGCTTGGTACTTCATCGACGCGTCATAGATAGTCAACTGTTCGCCGTCGGGGAGGTGCACCGTCACGGGGCCCTCCGTGCCAGGGGCGAGCAGGTTCTTGAGCCGGACGTTGGCGAACGTGCCGCGCACCATCACCTCGTGGTTGCCGCGCCGCGAGCCGTAGGAGTTGAAGTCCGCTGGAGCCACGCCGCGCGCGATGAGGTACTGGCCGGCGGGACTCGTCTTCCGAATCGAGCCGGCAGGTGAGATGTGGTCCGTGGTGATGCTGTCTCCCAACAGGCACAGGACGCGCGCGCCGCGTACGTCGCCGATCGGCCCTGGGGTGCGGGGCAGGCCATCGAAGTACGGCGCGCGGCGGATGTAGGTCGACTCGGGCTCCCACGCGAACCGATCCCCCGCCGGGACGGGGAGGCTGCGCCAGCGCTCGTCTCCCTGGAACACTTGGCCGTACTCCTTGTGGAACATCGCGGACTTGATTGATGATCGGACCACCTCGTCCACTTCCTTTGCGGACGGCCAGATGTCCCGCAGGTAGACGGGCGTGCCGTCCCTCCCCGTGCCGAGCGGCTCCTGTTGCAGGTCGAGATCAATGCGCCCCGCGAGCGCGTAGGCGACGACGAGCGGCGGCGACGCGAGGTAGTTGGCGCGCACCTCCTGCTGGATGCGCCCTTCGAAGTTGCGGTTTCCCGACAGCACCGCGCACACCACTAGCTCGCCTTCGGCGATCGCATCAGAGACCGGCTCGAGGAGCGGCCCGGAGTTGCCGATGCAGGTCGTGCATCCGTAGCCTACGAGATGGAACCGCAACTGCTCGAGGTACGGCATCAGACCCGCCTGCTCGAGGTAGTCGGTCACGACCTTCGAACCCGGCGCGAGTGTGGTCTTCACCCAGGGCTGCGTCTGCAGGCCTTTCTCAACCGCCCGCTTGGCGACGAGCCCCGCGGCGACCATTACCGACGGGTTGGACGTGTTTGTACAGCTCGTGATTGCGGCGATCACGACCGAGCCGTGGTGCAGCGTGCACTCAGCGCCGTTGATGTTCAGGGCGACGCAGGTGGGGCGCGCGGGCGCGGCCACGGGGGAGGTTGGCTTGATGAGGGTGGGGAGCACCAGCTGGAACGTCCGCGGGAGGTCGCGCAGTGACACGCGCTCTTCGGGGCGCCGCGGGCCCGCGAGGCTCGGCTCGACCGTCGCGAGATCGAGCGCCAACGTGTCCGAGTACACCGGGTCGGGCGCGCCCGCCGAATGGAACAGTCCCTGCTCCTTCATGTACGCCTCGACGAGCTCCACCTGCTGCTTCGGTCGCCCGGTGAACTCGAGGTAGCGCAGGGTCTCCTGGTCCACTGGGAAGATGCCCACCGTGGCGCCGTACTCCGGCGCCATGTTGCCGATGGTCGCTCTGTCGGCGAGCGGCAGGGTGGAGATCCCCGGCCCGTAGAACTCGACGAACTTTCCCACCACGCCCTTCTTCCGCAGCATCTCGGTGACGGTGAGCACGAGATCGGTGGCGGTCGCGCCTTCGCGGAGCTTCCCGGTGAGGCGGAGCCCGACGACTTGCGGTATGAGCATCGAGACCGGCTGGCCCAGCAGCGCGGCCTCGGCCTCGATGCCCCCGACGCCCCAGCCGAGCACGCCGAGTCCGTTGATCATCGTGGTGTGCGAATCGGTCCCGACGAGAGTGTCGGGATAGGCCTGCGGGGTCCGCCCCGCGGTCGTGAACACGACGTGTGCCAGGTACTCGAGATTCACCTGGTGTACGATCCCCGTATCGGGTGGGACCACGCGAAATCCCCGGAAGGTCTGCTGCGCCCACCGCAGCAGCGCGTACCGCTCGCGGTTGCGCTGGAGCTCGAGGTCTGCGTTCACCTGGAATGCGCCGGGCGTGCCGAAGGCGTCCACGATCACCGAGTGGTCAATCACGAGCTCGGCGGGGAGCGAGGGGTTGACCGTCTTGGGATCGCCGCTCATGGCCTGCATCGCGTCGCGCATCGCCGCAAGATCCACGGCCGCCGTGACGCCGGTGAAGTCCTGCATCAGCACGCGCGCCGGCATGAACGCGATCTCGTGGTCCGGCGTCTGGTGCGGATCCCAGCCGACGAGCTTCTCGATCCTGTCGGGGCGCACCGTGCGCCCGTCCTCGTGGCGTAGCAGGTTCTCGAGCAAGATGCGGAGGGAATAAGGGAGGCGGCTCACTGGGAGGCCCCGCTGCTCGAGCGCGGCGAGACGGAAGATCTCGAAGCGCCGCCCGCCGACTTGGAGTGTGCCTCTGGTGCCGAAGCTGTCGGCGGTCGTCATTCCACGCTCTTCATTTTGGGTAGGGACTGCAATCCTGGTGCCACGCACAAGCTAGAGTAGGGTGTGTGGCGCCCGTGCAACATGGCTGTTCCGGTGACAGTACAGCAGGGGCTCGCGGGCTGCCCCATTTCCGGCCTCCTCAAGGGCAGCGAACGCCCGTTCCATGGCCCTGCTCTTGCTTGTGGCTCCTCCCACAGAGCCGGGGTGCGCTACGGGGCGTTGAGATTTGCACCGCGCCCGTCCCGATGAGTCTCGGCATCGCATGGCAGTCGGGCTGCCGCGCACATGCCGCATGCCGGTCGCTCGGTTGCGAACTCTGGGGAAGATCCGGGCATGGACCTGCGAACGGCGGAACAGTACGGCAAAAAGAGTGGTGCGCTGTATGTCTGCCCTAGCTGCAAAGGCAATCTCGAGGACGGGGTCTGCGCGGGATGTGGCTTCAAAGTCGATCTACTGGACGAGATCCCTTCCTTGTTCTCAGGTTCGGCACTCGCGAATCGCTACAAAGAGATAGCGCGGTTTTACGATAGCGTCTACGAATCTCGAGAACCAGTGGCGTGGGAAGCAGGACGAGGACCTGAATTCATTGCCTACGTTGCTTCCCTGATCCGGAGAATGAATCCGACACGCTACTTGGATATTGGTTGCGGACAGGGCCGTCTCCTAACCGCCGTCTCGGCGCCCCAGAAGTTTGGCATAGACATTTCACGGAAGGCCGTCGAATCGGCCGTCGCTCTTGTAGGTGTGATGGCATTGTGCCAGGGGATCGCGGAAGAGCTGCCGTACCCCGATAACTTCTTCGATGTTGTAACCGGGATCGGAGTAATGCACCATTTCCTTGATGGGAAGACGGCCATTCGCGAGGTCTGGAGAGTGTTGCGCGAGGGCGGGTGTTACATCGTCAACCTTTTTATCGAAACGCCCCTGTCGGAGAGATTCAGAATCAAGTTGTCCGAGTTCGTTTACCCTCGGTTTCGGCCAACAAGCCTCTTCCGATGGGCGCTGGCTAAGTATGGTCGATCGAGCGACGAAGCGGCTGGCGACCGCTGTCCACCGGACTCGATAGTTCAGCCAGTGTACAACGGTTACACCGCCTGGAGCGTGAGGCGATTCTTCAGGCGGAACGGATTCCGCGTCAGGTTCGTGATCACCAAGAGGCGAATGCCTGACGCTCCGCTGGCAGGTCATCACCGTCGCATCTATGTCCTCGAGAAAACACGTGCCGAGGCGCCTGGCGCCACGGGGAGGTGGGGTAAATAACATGAGGCCGGTTCGCGTAATAGACGCCACGCTTCGCGAAGGATGCCAAGCTCCGGGTGTTCGGTTCGACGCCACCCAATCCGTCGAGATCGCCCTTGCGCTCGCCGAGTTGGGTGTCGACATGATTGAATGTGGCCACCCGGCGGTCTCTGCGGAGGAAGCGCACCGGGTACGGAGTGTCGTTAACCTCGGGCTCGGTCGTCCGGTTCTGACTCATGCGCGGGCACATCGAGGCGACATCCTGGCAGCAGCCGAAGCTGGCGCAACGTGGGTCGGCATTTTCCTGGGCGTCAACGAGGTCACACGCCGGACACGGGTGCCCAATCGTTCCGTGGATCAACTGCTCGGTTACGTCGACGACTCGGTCAGCTATGCCCGCAAGTGTGGCCTCCGAGTCCGTTATACCGTGGAAGACGCCTCACGTACGGAATACTCTGAGATGCTTCGCGCGTTCCGAGCCGCCTTGAACGCGGGTGCAGACCGGCTGTGTTTTGCTGACACCGTAGGCGTGTTGGAACCCAAGGAAGTCGCCACGCGCATCGCTTCATTGAGAGGGGACCTTCCGTCTGTCGACCTCGAGGTTCACCTCCACGACGACCGCGGTCTGGCTCTCGCCAATGCCTTAGCCGCTGTCGACGCGGGTGCTAACTGGGTGTCGACATCCGTCAATGGTTTGGGTGAACGCGCGGGGATCACCGATCTCTGTCTCTTGCTCGCCAACGTGCACTACCGGGGGCAGCGGGAATTGGTGTCAGGATCGGCTCTGCGGAGTGTCAGTGCTCGAGTCGCCGAATATTCTGGCACGCTTGTGGATGACCGTCGCCCTGTCATCGGACGTCACGCCTTCACCCATACCGCGCGTCTGCATGTCAAGGCGGTGCTTCGGGACGAAGAGGCCTACAATTGGGTTCCACCCGAAGTATTCGGCGCGCGCAGTTCGATTACCAAGTAACGAACGGCGCCCGGGGCGTGGCGCCACGCAACAAACGCGGATGGTGATTGAGACCAGCGGGGACGGGGCGGGCAGCGGCCTCCTCGAGCTGCTGCACGCACAAGGGTTCGAAGATCCCGAGCTCTGGCTGGGCTACGCGCAACGCCACGGTTTTCGGCCGACGCGGTCTCAGCGGCTCACCGCCTGTCCCGAATGCAGTGCCGAATCGACCCGCGATGTAGGGCAGTACGTGTATTACAGCACGCTGGCGCGGCTGCGGCTCTGCACGTGCTGCGGCCTCGTCTATTCGGACGTGCGGCTTGATCCCGCGGTGATTCGCGCCCATTTCGAGCGTGCCTACAAGGACGAGCAGTACTTCGAGACGCAGCGCCGTCGCGTGATTGAGCAGCTGGCGCGCGTCGTGGACCGCTCCGCTCCGAAAGGCGGGAGCGTGCTCGACGTCGGGGGTGCCAAGGGTCACCTGCTCGATGCCGTGAGGCGACGCCGCCCCGACTTGAGGGTCGCCCTCACAGACGTCTCGGAATCGGCTTGCGCCTGGGCGCGCCGCGTTTACGGTTTGCGCGCGATCTGCGGTCCCGCGATGACGTTGGAGCACCTGGGGGAGCGCTTTGACGTGGTCGTCCTGAGCGACGTGGTCTATTACGAGCCGGACGCCCCCAAGCTGTGGGGTCTCTTGCCGCGGCTCGTCACTAATGGCGGCTCCGTCGTGATCCGCGTTCCGAACACATTGATTGCAATTCGAGCCGGGCAACTGGCGCAGCGCCTGGTCAGCACACGGAAGGCGTGGGCATTGCGGGATCGCATCGCATTCTTCAACCCCGAGCACCTGTTCGTGTTCTCGCACGATTTCCTAGCCCGGAAGCTGAGGACGCTCGGCTTCAGCGCCGTTGCCGTGCGGCCAGCCGAGCTGTTGATTCCGAATGAGGGAACCCATCTGGCGCGTTTGCTCTGGCTCTGGTGCAGTCGTGCAGCTTGCGCGTTGACCCTAGGTCGGGTGATCCTGACCCCGTCTCTCCTCGTTTGCGCTCGACGGCGGTCGTGACGTGGGGGGCGCTGATGGTGCCCGTCATCTCCGGCGTCACATCCCATCCGGTATGCCATCCCTCTTGGCTGCCAGTCTGCGACGAGCCGCGCGGTGGCGCGCCCAGAGGTCGCGCGCCCAGCGCCACTGCATCCGCCGCCACTCGTCGCCCGGGAGGCCGGTGCTCGTGCGGCGGGCACGCAGCCAGTCGAGCAGCTCGCCAACCGGGGGGAACCAGCCGGGTCGCCGGGTGAGCTGCTCGAGGAGTCGCCGCGTCTCGGGGTGCGGCCGCCCATCGTGGCAATACCCCTTTCCCAGGTGCGTGGCGACGATACACACGCCTCCTTCGACTTCAAGGCGCTCTTGCTGATCCGGTCTTATCAGCTCGTTGAACTCGTCCACATCCTCCGCGTCAGAGGCGGAAAACCACCAGCGCACGTAAGATCGAGCGGGGTCTTGATAGGGCAGGGAAGGATTGATACGCAGCAGATTGATGTCCGAGAAGGTCAGGTTGCGCACGTACTCGACCTGCTCGAGGCAGAGGTCGCCCCACCAGTAGGGTGATCCGGGGCAGTGCCCCTGGAAGCGGTCGGGTGGTTGCCGCAATGCCACGCGACACAGCAGCCGGAGTAGAGGGTCATCGAGTCGCGCGGCCCCCCAGTACAGGTTCTCACGGTTGTGTGCGTGGTTCGCGTGCACCCGCGGCGGGGCCCCGAAGACCTGCCGGAACCGCTCGAGCGCTCGAATAGTACGGTCCCGAGTGCTGGACTCCATGGTAGCGCCGTGGAAGGCCATCTCGAAGCCGCGGGCATGCAAGTCCCTCAGGAAGTCGCAGTAGTGCGGGTCGTCCATGGTCTCGGAGAGCGAGAAGTTGCGGCTCCCTTCCTCGCAGCGCACCGGCCACACCGTCTTCGTAGTTCGCATTCCCAGCGATTCTAGTAACCGATAGATGGGCGTCACGTTCTCTGTCGTGGCCACGTCGGTGTCGTCGATTATGGTGAACGCGAAGCGCGCACCTCCGGGGAACGGAAGGTGGGGCATCGTCAACCGTGACATATGGTGAAGAGTTCGAGGTCCCGCGCGTAGCGCGCGGTGATGCCCGGCGGCTCGAGGCGGATCAGGCCGTCGGTCGGCGGCGGGCCGGCGACGTCGCGCAGGAAGTGCAAGAACGGCTCATTGCGCGCGGTTCTCGCCCATTGCAGGGCGACGGGCGGGCTTGGCTGCGCGGCCAACCAGGCAAGGAACGCGTATTCGACGCGTCGCTGGATGACGCGGCACGACATTACCAAGGCGGTGACCGTGCCGTCGGCCGTCACCAGGCAAGCCAGGATCTCACCGTGGTTACCGGTCCGGTCAGCCAGCGTCGCACCAAACAGGAAGCCGCCGGCCTTGAGCACCGCCCCGAGGTCCTCGTCGATCATGCGGCGTCCATTCAGGTTGAACTGATTCGTCTTGTTGATCAGCTGCAGCACCCGGGCGTGGTCGCCGCGCCGCCGGTCGTGGATCGTGAGCGTCATCTTAAGGTCTTGCAAGAAGCGGGTGAGGTCGGCGCCCTCCAGGTCGCTCGGTGCCATGCCCACGAGGCGGCGTCGGTAGAGCGCGGTGCGCTCACCGTCCTCGGCCGTGATGTGGCGCCGCGGGAAGAGCTCCGTGAGTTCGTTGAGACAGACGGGTAGTGCATCGTCGTGCTCCGGAAACGTCACGCAGCGTACCTCGGGGAGCGCGAGCGAGACCTCTGCGATCTCGACCGGATTGTCATCCACAAACACAAAGGAGTCGAGACCGACGTTGAGTCGTTGCGCGAGGTCGCGGATCTGCGACGACTTGGCGTGGTAGCTAGCGATGATTGACACGAAGTCATCCTCGCGCAGCGGCATCTGCCCTGCGCGAAACGGCACGAGAGCGACCTCCGTCTCGTTGCGGCTCACCGCTGCGAGGAGTGTGCCCTCGCGTCGCAGCCGCCGGAGCAGGGTCTGGTAGACGAAGTGGCGGTACCCGCGCCCCGACGGCTCGAAGGCGATCCCTTCAGCCCCCTCCTCGGCGACGAGCCCGGCCCAGAGCACGTTGTCGAGGTCGGTGACGAGCACTTTCTTGGGCTCGGCGCAGGGTGCTACCGCGGTCGCTACCACCGCCTCGGCCACTCGACCAATCCAGTTGCCGCTGACCGGGCACCCACTCGAGAAGTAGCCGGCGAGCGTGAACGCTTCGACCGGCAAGAGTCGGGCGCCGAGTTCAACCGCGAGGCTCTCGAGCCAGCGGCCTAGCGCGGCGTCGTGAGCTGGGTTCGAGAAGAGCGGCGGCAGTGGCGCCGGCAGGTACAGCAGGCCGGCCGCCGAGCGCCGGGCCAATAGCCGTGCGGTCTCGGTCGCCTGCGCGCGCAGGCGCTCTTCGACGATGGACTCCGGAATCCCGGAGCGCCAGTCGGCTTCCGGGACAAAGTCCCAGGGCAGGAGCAGGAACACTTCGCGAACTCCGGCCTCTCCCTCACGCCGTAGCGCTTGGGGCAGCGTATTGAACGGGAGGGTCGTCACCTCGGCGGCGCGACCCCGCTGGGCTGCGGCGGCGCGCAGGTACAGGTCGAAGGGCTCCGCGGTCCCCGAGAGCGCGAAGCGAAAGGGAAGCGGCTCGCCCGCCTCGAAGCTCTGCAACACCCGCCGTGCCTCAAGGAAGTTCACGGCAAAGCTCCGCCCGAAAGGGTAATCGTTGCCCCGGAGAGCAAGAAGCTCTGGTTCTCGACGACCCACGCCAGCTGCTCGGCGACTTCTTCAGCCGTGGGGATCCGCCCGCTCGGAGCACGATCCTCGTGAGCGATGCGCGCGCCAGCACTCAGCGCTCTGTTCATCCCCGTGTCCGCCACATCGAAGACTACGGCGACGCAGCGTCGTCCCGACCCACCCAACTCGACGGCCAGGATACGGCACGCGAGGGGGACGAGCGATTTGGCGAGCGTATAGAGCGGCGCCCGGTAGTTGTGGCGCCCCGGCTCGGCCGCCGTCGAGCCCACGAGGACCAGCAGCCCGCCCGGCGTCCCCCGCGCGAGCAGGAGTTGCGCGAGCCGAATGATGTGTCGCAGCGGCTGTGCCACGGCGTGCTCGACGGCGCCCGCCGGATGCTCGAGCCGCGTGAGTCGCAGGTTGTCGGGCGCCGGCCACGCGCAGTGCACTACTGCCTCGATGGGACGGTCACCCACTGCGTCGCCAATGCGCTCGAGGTCCGGCACCACAAACAGCCCGTCCCCGGGCCGGCGCGCCACGCCGACGGCTCGAGACCCCAGCCGCCTCAGCAGCGCCTGCCCGATCCCGCCCGTCGCGCCGGTCACGAGGATGGCGGGCTCGCCGCTTGCCACCGGCGAAATCGCCGCCGCCGGCTGAACGGTCGCCCCCGCGTCGTGTCGGCTGAACTCGTAGCTGGCCTCCGCGTAGCGTCGTCCAGTCACCGCGTCCGAGACGGTCACGTGCACCTTCCCGACGTCGCTGCGCTGCGCGACCAGCTTCCCGCCCACCAGCAGACGCACCGGCGGCACCATAGGCTCGAGGAAGCGTAATTGCATGCCGTGCAGGAGGCAGTCGGTGCCGGGGATGTGCATTCCGGCCATCCGCGACACGAGGCCGGCAGCGTAGGCGCCGTGGAGAATCGGGCGGCCAAACTGAGTGCGGGCGGCGTAGGTGGGGTCGGTGTGTAAGGGATTCCAATCGCCGCTCAGGTCGGCGAACGCGCGGACCTGCTCCGGTCCGATGCTGACTTCGAAGCTCGCCTCGGTCACACGCCTCGCTCCTCGAGATAGCGACGGATCGCCGGGTACGAGGTCAGGCGAATCTGATCGGCGACGGCGATGGAAATGCCGAACTCGCCCTCGATCGCCAGCATCAGCGAGACGTGCGCGAGCGAATCCCACGTCTCGACCGCGAGCTGCCGCGCGTGTGTCACGGCAGCGTCGGCCGGGAGGTCCAGCGCCGCGCGCACGATCTCCTGCAGCTTCGCTTCGGCTTCGTCGGTCATCATCGCCCCATGTGCGTCTCGCCCCTTTCCAAGCCGGTATCAAAAGACTTCGTCCGACCCGCCGTCGCCGCGCGTCAGCCACCAGGACGCGAGGTCCTGGGGCCAGCGCGCGCCCGTTGTATCACGGACGAAGAAATGCAAGTTCGCTGGCACGCGAAAATATCCCTGCCTTCGCAGCAACGGCGCGAGCGCGCTGTGGCTCGTGGTGCACAGGATTGCGTCGCTCGCGGCCGCTCGAGCAGCATGCTCGACCCCACCGAGCACCGCAAGCCCGAAGTCGGCGCGCTCCGGCGGAAAGACCATATCGGAAAGGGTGGCCACGCGGATGCCGCGCAAGCGGGGGTCGCCTTCCGCTTTCGGCCAGCGCACAACGGCCATGCCGGCGAGCCGGTCGCCGTCGCTCACCGTGACGAAGTCGTGACGGTTCGCCTCGGGTCCAGTTCCGGGCTGACCGAAGCGCCCCCGCAGATCAATTCCGTCGCGCACCGGGCTCGCCGCGAGCCGTGGTCGCGCCCGGCGCCACAAGTCGTCCAGCTCCGCCAAAGATGGTGCATCGGTCACGCTGCCGGCGCTGAAGCGTCCCGTGGCCAGGCGCGTGGCTCGCGCGCCGATGTCAAGGGCCACTCCGGCCACCGCACCCGCCAGCGTTGCCAGACCTGCACGCTGCACGATCCGCACACCAGCCGTGAGCCAGCGTGGTAGACCGCCCAGACCCAGCTGGGCGAAGTCGAGTCGCCGAGCGAGGGTGCCGGGCCGCAGCGGCCGCACGAAGTTCGCCACGGCGCCCAGGTCTGTGTAGCCGAGCGCACTGAAGAGCCGCCGGGCCGCCAGCGTCACCGTCAGGATTGTCGAGCGGGGCAGCTTGGCCGCGAGCTCCTTGACAGCGAGGAAGCCGATGGGACCGTTCCGATATTCGGGGAGCACCATCAGGCCCTTCACCCAATAGGCCGGCCGCTCGGCGGTGCCGTCCCACAACCGTTGGGGGATCGAGCCACAGTAGCCGATAATGCGACGGTCCTCGAAGACCAGCGCCGTGGGCGGCGCCTCTCCAGGCGCAGCCACGTTGTGCCGCGCCGCCTCCCGCCGAGCGGCGAGTACCGACTGGGCAGTCGCCTCGCGGCTCCATACCTCTCGGTAGAAGGCGGCTATCGCCGGGGCATGTTCGTCAGTCGCGAGCGTCGCCCAAATCGCCATGGCGCGCTGAGCCGAGCGAGTCGCTAACCGAGCGACGGGAGACCGGCGGCTGGACGACGCGATCCGATCTTGCGAGCAGGGTTCCCGGCGAGCACAGCGTATGGCTCAACGTCCTTGGCGCCAACGACTGCGCCAGCAGACACGACGACACCGTCACCGATATGCGCGCCGGGCATGATAAACACATTCGCGCCGATCCACACGCCCTTGCCGATGACGACACGCTTGTGCTCGTACCCCTGATCGAGAATGGGCCGTGCGGGGTCGGCGTAGACATGGTTCACCGACCAGATCTTCACCCCGGGCCCCAGGAGGACATTGTCGCCGATCTCCACCCCGCCGTTCGCCTGGATGACGCTGTTGAGCCCGATCCAACAGTGCTGGCCAACGGCGAGGCGGTGGACGCCCATGACGCGGATTCCTGGTGCGAGCCTCAAACCGGTACCCGCTCGCTCGAAGTAACGACTCAGCAGACGCCGCCGTAGTTCGTAGCCGAGCTGGCCGGGGAAATTGCGGACCAGCCCCTCCAGCAGCTTGTAGCGTCTTCCGCGCGTGCTCCAGTCGTGCCACAGGGCGGAGAGCAAGCTCACAATGACCCTCCTGTCCGACTCATCTCCCGACGAAACGACGCCGTGCGCCGGCCGTCTCGCCATTGGCGCGCCCGGCCACCGAGCAGCCCCACGTCACCACCAATCCCTTGGCGCCGCATTGGCTTGCGGGGGCGCGAAAATGGAGTTCTGGCACGTGAAGCTGCAAGCCCCACGCCACGTGCCGCTCTCACGCCCTGCCAGACGGACCCCCTAGGCTGTTGCAGAAGTGCAACAGTCCAGAGCAGGCCTGGTGAGGCTGCGACCGGACCTAGGTCACACAGCCTCTGCACCCCGAAAAGCAACGTAGCGCGCCATGTGGGCGACCGTACCGAAATTCGCCTCCGTAACGTCGTCCTGCGGCACCGAAAATCCCCAGGTCTCCTCGATGAAGTTGAGTACTTCCACGACTCCGAGAGAGTCGAACACACCCTTGCGTAGCAGCGAATCGTCATCCCCGAACACGAAATCCGGCCGCATGTACAGGAAATTCTCCACGATGTACGCGCGGATCCGTTGTCGCGCCTCCGCTTCTGTCATCATTCCTCCAGCGTGGGGGCGACGCGGCCCCCCTCATATAGCACCACGTCAGCCCCGCTCATCGGTAGCGATCTTGGCACCAACGGGTCTCGGATGAACGAATCGTGCCACGACTGCGCCGAGAGAACCGCGACCAGCGCTTGGTTTTCGCGGAAGCCCGTCACCTTTCCCGCGCGGCACCGCCGTACCAGCCCGGCCACAGCGCCAGTGTCGAACAACCCGGCACCTTGCACGGTCCCTGGCGCCAGCAGGTCGTCGACCCATGCTGGCGCGCCAGGACCGAAGAACGCGGCCGCGTCAGGAGCCCGGTACGGCTGCTTCGCGCGGGACGTCACCTGAGCGGGTGCGCGGTCCAGAGCCCATCGGCGGAGGATGTCCTTTTCCCTCAAACCCTTGAGCCGGCTGCACTCGGGCAGTGATGCGGCGAAGGCGAACAACCGATGGTCCAGGAACGGATACCGGCCTTCGACCCCGTGCGCCATCGCCATCCGGTCGCCCTGGCTCGCCAGGAGGTAGCTCGGCAACAAGACGGATACCTCCAGATACGCCGCGCGCTCCAAATCACTCCAATAGGCAAACTCGGAGGGGAGCGAAGCACGCCACTCCTCAGCGACGTCGATCCCCGCAAGCGCTTCACGCACCTCGGGCGCGTAGAACTCCTTGATGCGGGAGGTCATCTTGATCCTGGGACCGTGCGAGAAAAGGGCGTCCTCCGGCGAGCCCGCTTCCAAGAAGAAGCGCCGCCACAGCTCGCCTCCCCGGGCGTCGTGGGCGAGATACGGGTAGAGCCGGTCGAACAGCCGCGGTCGCACGGTGGAATCCGGCTGACGCAGACAGAAGCGCCGAACGACGGTTTCCTTGAAGAGGTCGTAGCCCAGGAACAGCTCGTCACTTCCCTCCCCGGTGAGCACAACCTTGATGTTCTGCTCGCAAACCCGGCGGGCCAACAGATACATCGGAGCGGGCGCCGTCCGCACCAGCGGCGTTTCCGCGTGCCGCACCACCTCCGGGAATACGCGTGCAATGTCTGCCAGCCCGGCGGTTTCCACCGTGTGCGCACTGCCGACCTCGCGCGCCACGACTTCTTGGTGCGTTCGCTCATCCAGGGTCGAATCATCGAAGGCAATTGAGAATGTCCGCAGCTGGTACGGAGAGGCGTGGGCGGCGAGCAGGCTGGTCACCGCCGAATCCAGGCCACCGCTGAGATACGCGCCCACGGGAACGTCCGCCCGAAGCCGCAGCGCTACGGACGAGCGTAACAAACCATCGAGCTGCTCCAACGCGTCGCGGGGCTCGGATGGAGCGGCCGCGTACGACGGAGTCCACCACCGACGCACCGTCAGCCGCCCGTCACGCCACAGTGCCCACGACCCAGGCTCCAATTGCCGCACGCCAGCAAACGCCGTGCGCGGCGCGCGCGGTGCCCACCACGTGAATGTCTCGTCCAAGCCGGCGAGGTCCGGCGCCGCACCGACGAGTCCGGATGCGAACAGGGCCTTGCATTCGGAGGCGAAGGCGAGCCCGGCCGGCCACTCAGCATAGTACAAAGGGCGGACGCCAAATCGGTCGCGCGCCAACGACACCGTTCCCCCCCGGGTATCGTGGATCGCGAACGCGAACTGACCGTTCAGCCGGTCGAGCGCCGCGCAACCCCAGGCGCGCCACGCCTCCAACAGCACTTCGGTGTCGCTGCGCGTGCGGAACCGGTGTCCGAGGGACGCCAGCTCGTCGCGCAGCTCCAGCCAGTTGTAGATCTCGCCGTTATACGTGATGACGAGCGCGCCGTCCTCCGTGGCCATCGGCTGGTGGCCGCACTCGAGGTCAATGATGGCCAGACGCACGTGCCCAAAGCCCACTCGCCTGCCGAAGTAGAACCCATAGCCGTCGGGCCCCCGATGCCGCAGGACCCCGGCCATGCGGCCCAGCATTTCAGCAGAGGGCGGTGGTCCCTCGACGCGCGCGACGCCTGCGATCCCACACATCGCTTCAGTCCCCCCGGTGCCCCACCTGTGAGACTGGCTCAACCAGCAGCGGCGGCTCGTGCAGGTATCGGGTAGAGGCGCGCTTCTGCTCCAGATCTGCGTACGCCCGAGCCACTTGATGCGGCTCCAGGCCCAGCCATTCGGCGGTCGCGCGAGCATTGCGCCCCGCGTTGTGCGCATAGATGACCAGGTCCATCAGCAGCATCGGCAGCGCGAAGTAGAATTCCTCCTGCGACTGCGGCAGCGAGTACGTATCTGTCGTAGGCGGACGCTCGGTCACACCCTTTGGGATGCCCAAGGCAGCGGCGAGCTGATACACCTGCGTTTTGTAGAGGTGGGCGATCGGCTTGACATCGGCTAACCCGTCGCCGCCTTTCACGAAGAAGCCCTGGTCATACTCCAGCCGGTTGGGCGTTCCGCAGACTGCATAATGCCGGCGATCAGCGTGGTGGTAAGCCAGCATCGTTCGCACGCGCTGTTTGAAGTTTGTCGCGGCGACGATTTCCAGGTACGCCGTTGCCGGAAGGCGCACAGTGCGAACTTCACCGCCCGGTGGCTGCACGGCAATCGAGTAGACGTTGAGCTGATCGGAGTTCAGCCGATTGCCGGGCAGCAGGATCTTCGACGCCCACCCGGGGCCATATTCGGGCTCCACCCGGCGAATCGCGTCGTCACGCCGCCGGTAGCACCCTGCCGCTTCCAGCACCGGCGCGATGTCCTCGACGACGAGCTGAAGCCCGAGCCGTTCGGCGAGCTCGCGGGCCAGGGCGAGACTCTGCGGGTCGGAGTCGCGCTCCGGTAACGCCAGCCCCAGCACTCGACGCGGACCCATCGCTCGCGCCGCCAGGGCGGCGCAGACCGAGCTGTCCACTCCACCGCTGACAGCGACGACGAGGCCACGCCGCTTGAGCGTAGTCCCAACCTGCGCGCGGAGGGCTGCCGCGATACGCTCGGTCTCTCGCGCCGCGTCCAGCTCCAGGACGGCCGCTGCCTCGGGTCGAACCATCGCGGTCATGTCGCCGGCGCACACCGGGCCCGGCACTCCGGCACGGAACGGCGTGGGCCGGGCGATTGCATGGAGGACGAGCGATCGCTAGCGTTGCACACGATCGTGTCCGCCAACCTCGCAATGTTGCTGTGGCACGCTGCCCAGGCGCACCCGGAACGTCCTGCCGTTCTCACTCGCGCGGCGGAGACCACGTACGGCGCACTGCGGAATCGCGCCACCGCCGTCGCGGGCGCGCTGCGCGCCGCTCAACAGGCGCCGGGGGACCGCGTGGGTCTCCTGCTGGAGCGCTCCCCTGATGCCATCGCGGCCCTGTTCGGCATCTACGCTGCCGGCCTCGTGGGGGTCGTGATCGAGCCACGTCTGAGGCCGCGGCAGATCGAATACCAGCTCAGCCACAGCGGGGCGCGGATCCTCCTCACCAGCGCGGCCACGCTCGAGCGGCTTCCGCGCAAACTGGGAACCGACGCCGTAATCCTCGACCTCGGCCAGATACCTGCCGAGGGTCAAGGAGAGCCCCTGCGACGTGATGCCACCGACTTCGCCCAGATCATCTATACGTCCGGCTCGACCGGCCTTCCCAAAGGCGTCGTGTTCACGCACGGTGCCCTTCAGACCGGCGCCGCCACGGTGAACGGCTATCTCGGGCAGCGCCCTGACGACCGCATCGCGTCGCTGCTCGCCCTCTCCACCGTGTATGGACTCAACCAGATCTTGACCGCCGTCCTCTGCGGAGCTGCCACGGTCATCGAGACATCGCCCCTGAGTGCCGAGCTCGTCGCCACGTTGCGCGCCCGAAGCGCGACCGTGTTGGCAGCCGTGCCGCCGTTGTGGCTCCAGCTGCTCTCCGTGGGTGGATTCGACGGCGCATCGCTGCCTTCGCTTCGCGTCCTCCAAAACGCCGGAGGCCACCTGCCGGTCGAAACAGTCCGCCGGATACGCGCGGTTTTCCCCAACGCCCAACTGTTTCTCCAATACGGTCAGACCGAGACGTTCCGCGGTACGTTCCTGCCGCCTACTGAAGTGGACCGGCGTCCCGAGTCTATGGGTCACGCAGTTCCAGGTGCCCATCTCTTCGTGCTGCTGGACGATGGCACGCCCGCACCCAACGGCGAGATCGGGGAGCTGGTTCATACCGGGTCGACCATCGCCGCCGGTTATTGGAACGACCCTGACGCTACCAGCCGAGCATTCCGTCCGCACCCAGACCCTGCGCGCGCGGCTCGAGGCGAGCGCGCCGTTTTCTCCGGAGACCTTGTCAGGCGTGATGCCGAGGGACTCTTCACCTTCGTCTCGCGCCGCGACCGATTGATCAAGACAATGGGATTTCGCGTCGGGCCGGACGAGATTGCCGACGTAATGCATGCCACCGGAGAGACACACGAGGTTGTCGTCACCAGCGAGCCGGATCCGGAACGCGGCGAGCGCATCGTCGCGTACGTCGTCTTGAGGGATGGAGGTGACACGCAGCGCCTCATGAAGCTCTGTCGAGCCGAGCTCCCGGCGTACATGGTCCCGGCGCGGATCGAGGCCGTGGCACGCTTGCCGCGCCTGCCGAGCGGCAAGTACGACCTGCTCGCCCTCAAGGGCGGCCGTGGGCAGGAGAGGTAGCCTCACGGAACACCTTTGCGGCTGATCGCCCCGGGCGCCGGCGGCAGCTTAGCGAGGAAGACGAGCAACTGCTCGGCCACTAGCCGTCGGCCTGCATCGTTGAGGTGACCGCCGTCGGTCGTCAGCTCTGAGGCCAGGGTGTAGACGATCCCGCTGCCGTCACGGAAGCCACTCACGGTCCCGTCGGGGTGCCTCGACTCGATGGCGGCAATGTCGAAGACCGGCTCTTTACCAGCGTAGGCCGGCCGTAAGAGGGCGTTGTACCCGTTACGCACGATGTTGCGGTCGCGCTGTGTGTCATCCCCCCTGAGCTTGCGTTTCCAATACGCAAGCCGCCCCTCGCTGCTCGTCAGCGGCATCGTCAAGTGGACAATCGTAAGACCCGGATTCTGCGCGCGGAGCTCGGCCATGCGTCGCTGATAGCCCTCGAACAACGCCTGAGGGTCGGTATCGGCCCGCACGTCCACGTAGCAGAGCTTGACCATTCCCACCGCGCCCGAACTATGCAGCCCGGAAGACGCGATGCGCACAAACTCCTGAACCTTCTCGTCCGGGTGCTCGTTGCGGCCGACTCTCGCGTGGTAGAAGCCGCCTGCCCGGGCCGTGACCAGGTCCTTAGTCTCCACCACGTTGAGCCGGATTTCCGGGTGGGTGGCGAGAACCTCCGAAATCCCCTGTACCACGTTTGCACCGACCGATTGGTGGCCGAAGAACACGCGGCGGGACGCTAACGAACTCCACTCCGCCGGAGTCACGTCGGACAAGGACGGCAGGGGATCTGAAACAGGCATCGTTTCTCCTCCGCAGGCGAGTAAGCCAAACAGAAACAGGGCTACGCCACGCCTGAGGCGGAGGGCCCTCCCGGCCCCTGGCAAGCGTCGGAGCCGCGTTCCAGAGAGGGTCAGCGAGGTCGTTTCCCAGAGCCCGGGTGTCATCTCGTCACACCATCGCATCACGTATGCCACGCGACTTGTCTGCCACCTAGGGATAGGTGTTGCACCGTCGTTACAATCCCGACTGAGGAGCGCAGCATCAGTTCTAAGTGCCTGCAGGGCATAGCGTTTTCCGAGGCGTCATCCTTGCGTGGTCAACATGTGACCGCCAACTCGTAGGCCAAACCATCCGGTGCGGGACTCAAAGTGGCCAGGCCGAGCCTGGCAGCGTGGCTCGAACTGATCGTGAACCCAGGACCCAGGCGATCTGCGGCATGTTGCGCCAGCCACTCGGGACGGGCGGCCTGAACGCCCTCCCGGCCGTCACAGCGCACCACTTCACGGTGGATGTCGAGGAGTACTTCCAGGTCTCCGCGTTCGAGGCCATCGTTCCGCGCGCAACCTGGGAGCGGAGAGAGAGCCGAGTCGCGCGGAGCGTCGCGCGGGTGCTCGAGCTGCTGGCACGACATGGCGCCGGAGCCACCTTTTTCATCCTCGGCTGGGTGGCCGAGCGCCATGCCGAGGTCGTGCGCGAGATCGCCGGGGCAGGGCACGAAGTTGCCTCCCACGGCTGGGATCATCGGCGGGTGACGCAGCAGACGCCGGACGAGTTCCGGATCTCGGTACGACGCACGAAGCGCCTACTCGAGGACATTGCCGGCGTTCCGGTCGTCGGCTTTCGAGCGCCATCCTTTTCGATCGTTCCAGGCCAAGAGTGGGCCCTCGATGTTCTGATCGAGGAGGGGTACTGCTACGACTCGAGCCTCTTCCCGGTCCGACGGCAGGGGTATGGATACCCTAACGGGCTACGCGATCCGCACGTTCTGACACGGCCAGCCGGCGCATTGGTCGAGGTGCCGCCGGCGGTGCTGTGGCGCTGGGGCGTGGCCCTGCCGGCGGGTGGCGGAGCCTACTTCAGGATCCTGCCTTATCGTCTGATTCGGTCGGCGTTACGCGACTGCGAGCGCCGCCGCCGCCCAGGAACCTTCTATATGCACCCGTGGGAGTTGGACTTTGGTCAACCGCGTCTGAACGTTGGGCTCTCGACCTGGCTCCGACACTACACCGGCCTGGGGCGGATCCAGGCTAGGCTGGAGCGATTGCTGCGCGAGTTTCGCTTCGGGCCAATCGGTGCCACGGTTACGACTCTTCTGAGCCCCGTGCCCGCCGCGCGATGATCGAGGCCTTTGCCGGGAACCCGGACGAGTGGGATGAGTTCGTCCACGACAGCGATGGCTCGACTCACTGCCACTTGTTCGGGTGGCGCCGGGTGATCGAACGTGTTTTCGGACACGAGTGCTTGTATTTTGCCGAGCGGGATGCATCCGGACGTCTGGCGGGGGTGCTGCCGCTCGTCCGGGTGAAGAGCTTGCTCTTTGGCCACTACCTCGTCTCGATGCCCTTTCTCAACGCCGGCGGCCCAATCGGGTCCCGGGATGCAATCCTGCGTCTGGCGACCCATGCAGCCCACCTAACGGGGCGAGAGGGCGCGACGCTGCTCGAGCTCCGGAGCCGCCAGCCGCTGCCGGTGGATTTGACCGTGTCCCATCGCCGCATAACCGTGGTGCTCGACCTGCCCCCAGGCGAGCCGGGCCGCTTGTGGGACCTGCTCCCCGCCAAGGTGCGCACTCAAGTGCGGCGGCCCCTGAAGGAGGGCGCCGAGGTACGGTTCGGCCTCGATCAGGTCGGGTCCTTTCATGCGGTGTTCGCTCACCACATGCGCGACCTGGGGACGCCAGCGCTGCCGCGTGGGTTCTTCGAGTGCATCGCTGAGACGTTTCCGAACGACGTCTGGTTCGGCTGCGTCTACCTCGACTCGCGTCCGGTCGCCTGCGGCTGCGGGTTTCGCTGGGGGAGCGAATTCGAGATGACATGGGCCTCGGCCCTGCGGCGGTATAACCATCTCGCACCCAACATGCTGCTGTACTGGGGCTTCTTGGAGCGCGCCGCGAGGGAGGGGGTTACGCTGTTCAACTTCGGCCGGTGTGCCCCCGGCGGGAGCACCCATCGCTTCAAGCAGCAGTGGGCGACGCGCGACGTGCCACTCTGGTGGTATCAGCTTGCCGCCGGCACTCGAGCAGCCACGCCGTCCCCCCGCGACGGCCGCTTCGCATTGGGGCCGCTTGTGTGGCGGCACATGCCTGTCGCCCTTGCCACGGCCCTCGGTCCACGCATCGTACGCTACATCCCCTGATGCTGCGCTACCAGCTGCCGGTGTATTCGCCACTGCCCCTGCGGGCGGTGCTCGCGGGCGCCATTGCAGCGCTTGACGGCGGTGATGAGACGGCCGCCGCGGGATTGCTGCGGGCGTACTACCATCCGCGGGACCTAGTGCTTACCGACAGTGGAACAGCCGCGTTGACCCTTGCGCTGCGTGGGGTTCTCGCCGAGCGACCTGGAGCGCCTGTGGCGCTCCCGGCGTACAGCTGTTACGACCTCCTGACAGCGGCAGAGGGCGCCAACGCGCAGGTGGTACTGTACGACGTCGATCCCACGACGTTGGGCCCGGATCTCGGCAGCCTCGAGGCGGCGCTGGGGCACGGGGCGGGAGCTGTGGTCGTGGCTCATCTCTACGGTGTGCCGGTTGATCTTGCGCCCGTCAGCACCCTTGCCGCTGGCGCGGGAGCGATTGTCATCGAGGACGCGGCGCAGGGGGCAGGGGCGAGCGTGAGGGGCCGGCCGGTGGGGACCAGCGGCTCGCTCGCGGTGTTGAGCTTCGGCCGCGGCAAGGGGGTGACCGCAGGCGCCGGAGGAGCCTTGCTCGCTCACGACGAGGCGGGGAGTGACGCCATTAGGAGGACGCAGATGGCGTTGGGTGCGTCTCCGCGCGGATGGTCTGTAGTGGGCGCCAGTCTTGCCAAATGGCTGCTCGCCCGCCCGTCGGTGTACGCACTCCCCGTGTCAATGCCGTTCCTGCACCTCGGTGAAACCGTCAACCGCGCCCCCCGAAGACCAGGACGCCTCTCGCGCTGTGCCGCTGGAGTGCTGGAGGTCACTTGGCGGCTCGTGGCATCCGAAGCGGCATGCCGTACGCAGCGTGCGGAGAGGCTGGCATCACGCCTGCGTGCAGGGGGACCGTTTGCGCCCGTCGACGTACCGGCGGGCCATGTGCCGGGGTATTTGCGCCTGCCGGTGATCGCCACGCCGCGGGCACGCGAGGAGGCTATGGCACCCGCCGCCCGCCGCCTGGGAGTGATGCCTGGGTATCCGGCCTCGCTGGCCGAGCTCCCGGTCTGCCGGACGCGCTGCGTGAACGCAGATGCTGGCTTCCCGGGAGCTCGTACGCTCGTGATGCGCCTCGTTACGCTCCCGACTCACAGCCGAGTATCCGAACGCGACTGCCAGGCGCTGGAGGGCTGGTTGGACGGAATCGCTGAGCGGCTTGGGAAGCGCGTAATGGTCCGGACCCGCCCGTTACCGCTGCGTAGTTGACTGGCGAGAAGGCCACCGACTCGTTCGTCGAGCAGTATTACGACATTCCACGAAACAAGGGCGCCGACAAATGACCGATCTGGTACTCGACAAGCCCCGCGATAACGTGCGACTCCTGTTGTTGCTGGCGGGATGCGCGGTTCTCCTCCGCTTCGTCTGGCTCGGCTCGTTTCCCGAGATCGTCGCTGACGAAGGATTGTGGACCAATTCCAGTAAGAACTATGTCGCCTTCGGTGATTGGTTCATGGACGGCCGCAAACACATGCTGTTGTCGCCAGTTTTTCATTGGTTGTCGGTCGTGGTCTTCAAGCTGGATCACCCGAGCATTGTGAGTGCCCGAGTGATCAGCGCCCTGGCGGGCGTGGTTTCCATACTGTTGCTCTACATCTTGACGTGGCGGGTCTGTGAGCGTCGGGACTTGGCCGCCATAACCGCGATCCTTTTCGGATTCGATGCAGTCTCGGTTCTGCAGTCACGCCTCGCCTTGGTTGAGTCGCTGCAGCTCTGTGTCTGCCTCGCGGCGGGTGTTTTGTTGGTCGAGCGCTGGCGCGGCGCCGCGGTTGCTGCAGGGGTGGTGTTCGGTGCTGCTCTGCTCACAAAGGTGAATGCGGGATTCCTGTTGCCGGTCTTCATCGTTTTTCTGCTCTTGCGCCCGGCCTCAGGTGCGGATCAGGGCAGGCTCGCTTCAGCGAGGGAGGCCGGGGTATTTGCCGTGGTGAGCCTACTGGTAGCCGGTCTGGGCTATGGAGCGTTGTACGCGACGTTTCCGCGTGAGTTCGTCCCTGCGTTCGCGTTTCAACTGGATGGGGTACACTTTGAGGAGATTTCACACCCCATCTTCCGATTCGGCAGATTTGGGTTGGATCCGGTGCAGGCTTCGCGCACCACCATTGCTTTGTTCCGCGAGTCTCCGTTTCTCATGGTACTGGCAACATGCGGAGCCGCGCTCAGTCTCGTCACTCGTCCCCGCGGCGTGGAGCTGTTCGGGCCGTGGCTCACGGTGGGAGTCGCGTTTTTTCTCTGCCAGATGTTCCAACCCGTACGCTATTTTTACCTGGTGAGCCCCGCCTTTGCATTTTTCGCAGCGGTCGCAACCGACCGCTTAACAGGCGGTCTTTCGGATGCGACCTTGAGGAGACGGATGACGGCAGCCGTGGTCGGGCTCTACTTGCTCTTCAACGTCGGCTACGTCGCCATGGGCCTCGTCGCGAACCGAGGGGGAAAACTGCAACAGGTCGTTGAATGGGTTCGCACGCACACCCAACCGCGTGATCGCATCATGGCGGCAGGTTATTTCTGCACGGATTTGCCGAATCGCTGCTACGCGCACTACTCCCTGGCCCGAGACATGTCCCAGCTGGAAGAAAGTATTCGGAAGTACAGTATCGACTATGTGATCTTTGACAATGGGGAATGGCATCACGACTTGGGCGATAGCCTGGCTCAGCACTTCGCGCCCCTCGAGCATTGGGCGTTCGGAACGGTCTATCGAGTGGCGCCGCAACCCTAGGCTGTCAGGGAGCGGCGAAGCAAAGTCGCGAAGGGGGTCACGGGGAGCCACGGGGCGGCTGTGCGGACGCCCGAGCCCCCTGACGGCGGTTTCTTGCATATGGCCATGCTCGCCGTGCGGAAGATCACAGAGCCGTAGCCCGCACGGTGATGAGGTTGTCGGTAGATTGTGCTCGCCAAGTTGTCTTGGTTGTCGCCCGGGACTACCGCGACCTGATCGCCATGCCCGGTGTCGTTCGGGAGCACCTGGGGGAAGAGACAATGGCCAACCTGCGCAGACTCCGCTATGGGCTGACAGCTCTCCCAAATGTCCTGACGCCGCTTCTGCTCGCGGCGGCCCTCATGACGTGCCAGCGCCCGAGCGCTTCCCCGACCGGTCCGACGCCGCAGGTGGCGTCTGTGACGGTGAGCCCGGCGCCGGCCATTGTGGCGGTGGGGCAAACGTTGCAGCTCACGGCCACCCCCAAGGATGCCAGCGGGAATCCGTTGACGGGGCAAACGATCACGTGGACGACGAACAACGCCGGGGTAGCGGCCGTGAGCGGGGG
>Ga0137409_10000962_pt2 | contig 28812 bp, 22 predicted proteins | sample CZODoug1_16funga_FD_122059 | JGI IMG/M metagenome (GOLD analysis project Ga0137409, IMG submission 122059) | Vadose zone soil fungal communities from Angelo Coast Range Reserve, California, USA - CZODoug1_16fungal (Hybrid Assembly) | ecosystem: Environmental > Terrestrial > Soil > Vadose zone...
TTGGCGATGGCGTCGCGAAACAGGTGATGCCCGCGGCCGGTGTGATTCGGCACGAAGTCGAGCAGGACGCGCATCCCTTTGCCGTGCGCAGCCTCGACCAGGCGGATCAGCGCTGCATCGCCGCCGTAGCGCGGCTCCACCTTCAGGAAGTCCTCGTGGTCGTAGCCGTGATGCGAGGGGCTCGTGTGGACGGGGCTGAGCCACAGCAAGTTGCAGCCCAGCGAGGTGATGTGGTCGAGGTGCTCGCGGATGCCGTCGAGGGTCCCCCCGTACAGGGCGGTGGGATCGTGAGGCGCGGGCAGGCTGCCGCCGGGCCCGGCGAACCGGTCGACCATGACGTGGTAGCAGATCGCGTCGCGCACCCACTCCGGCGGAGGAGGCGGCGAATCCTCGAACGCGAACTCCTGGCCTCCCGGCCGCGGATCGGAATCGGACGCCCAGAGCGGAGTCGCGTGCGGGTCGCTGAGGTGGGCGCGAATCTTGTAGCGCGAAACATCGCCTGGTGTGGACGGCGGACGAGGACCCGTCCAGACGCCGCGCCGGCCCGTTGCCGTGAGCTGACCGACCGACTCGCCGTCCACTTCCACCGTGACCGCTTCGACGTCGAGGTCTGAGCGCACCTCGGCGACCAGCAGGTCCTGGGCGGGCTCGGGCATGCCGGAGTGGAAAACGCCGCCGTACAAGGCGCGGGCGTGCCGCGTCTTCTGAATCGTCGCCTGGTGCTCGAAGAAGCCATCCTCGCCGCCCGTCACCGAGGGGAGCAGCGCGTGGACGGTGAGCAGGAGGTACGCGTGGGCGGACAGGTCGACGCGGTTGCTGGTGAGAAAGAGCCCGAGCGGCGAGCGCCTGGCGACTGCGGCATGGAGCGCGGCAAGCGACTCAGCTCGGCGGCCGTCGACCGCTTGCTGCCAGGCGGTCCACAGGGCTTTGGCCGCGGCGCCCGCGGATGGCTGTGGCGGCCGCAGCGCTCGGTCGATGTCGGGCGGCGCCCACTCGAAAAAGGCGAGGGCCGCGCCGCGCTCGCCGCACACGTCCAGCGCGTGAGCCAGGACCACGTCCTCGCCAGGGCCGGCGGTGAACGAACCCGCGCGCTCGTGGTGCTGCGCGATGACCAGGATGCTGCGTCCGTAAAGGTCGGTGATCGCGGCGCGATCCACGAGGTCGGGGACGCGTGCCACCACAGACGAGCGCGTCGCGCCCGCGAGCGGCGGCGGGTCGAATCCCTCCGGCCAGGCCCCATCGAAGCGCTCGCCCGACTCCGGCAGGAAATTCTCGATGCCGCGCTCCCACCTCACCTCGCTCTCGCCTTCAGACCGGTATGCCGAGAGCAGGCTCCCACCTACGGCGGCGAGCCGCCGCTCGAACTTGACGCCGCTCGTGTGGCTCGACATGACCCGCAGCACGTTGGTGCCGCGGACGTATTCCAGGTGGTGCTTCCAGCTGCTGCCGCTGACGCGGCGCTCCCCATCCGGCCCGACGACGACAGCGTGAATGCTCTTGTCGACGAGCACGCTGCCGTCGCGGCCGATCTTCGCGAGGACCTGGCCGTTTCCGACTATAGCCGCGACGCTCTTCGTCATGCGTGCGAGAGGTTAGCCGAGCGGCCCGAGGCGTTCATCGCCTCGGCGATCCGGTTGACCCCGTCCGCGCCTTCGATTGCCTCGAGCGAGCTCGGAAGCGCTAGCCGCCAGTTCGGGAACTCGGTCGTCGTGCCCGGCACGTTCGGGCGCTCGATGACGCCGAGCGCGTCTTCCAGTGACGCGAGCACGACTCGAGGGCGGCCCCGGGCCAGCGCGGTGTAGGCGGCGACCGAAACGTCGACCGGCGGTGTGGCGTCCGGAAGGTGGGTCATGTTGACGAGCTTCTCGCGCAGGTGGTGGAGGCGCTGCTCGGGCTCGGTCAGTGTCCAGATCCCGGCCACGGTCGGCAGATCGTGCGTGCCCACCGAGGCGACCGCGTCGCGCGGCCAGCGCTGAGGCTCCGATCCTTCGAACCACAGGAGGCGGTAGGAGAGTGACCCTCGGCTTCGAAGATGTTTGCGCACCGTCGGCGGCACGAGGCCGAGGTCTTCGCCGACGACGAACGCCTTTGCGCGCCGGCTCTCGTTCGCGAGGAGGGCCAGCAGCGTGGCGGCCGGGTAGCGCACGTAGGCGCCCTGGGCCGCGGTCATGCCGTCGGGGATCCAGAAGAGCCGGAACAATCCCATCACGTGGTCGAGTCGCACGCCCGCGGCGTGAGCTGCCGCGCTCCGGATCGCGTCGGTGAACGGCTCCCAGTGCGCGTCGCTCAGCTTCCAGGGGTTGAACGCGGGGCACCCCCAGTCCTGGCCGTCGCGAAAGAACTCGTCCGGCGGCGCGCCGACCCGCATGCCCGGGGCCAGCAGGTCCTGCCATCGCCAGGCGTCGAATCCATCCGAGGCGAAGCCGACGGGCACGTCGGTGACGATCCCGATCTCGCGCGAGGCTCGCGCGAGCTGGCGGTCGAGGTGGAACTGCTGCCATTCGTGGAAGGCGATGCGGTCGGCGAGCCGGCGCCGGCTGGGTTCGATGGCATCCGTTCCCGGGCGGTGGAGGTAGTCCGGCCAGCTGCGCCAAGCGGGCCCGCGCTCCTCGGCGATCGCGTTGAAGGTGGCGAAGTCGTGAAGGGGTCGCCCGTGGCGCCGGAGGAATGCGGCGAGTCCCTGCGGCTGAGGGGCGGCCGCAAAGATGTGTTCGAGCGCCTCCGACTTGAGCTGGAACACCTTGTCGTAATTGATGAGGCGCTGCTGGTTCAGCTCTCTTGCGGCGACGCGCAGGGGCGCGAGCTCCGCTTCGCATGACGCGGCGCCTTCGATCTCGTCGATCCGCAGATAAACCATGTTGCGAAAGCGTCGGGAGGATGCGTAGTACGGCGAAGGCTGGTACGGAATGGTCGGCGTCTGAGCGCCAAGCGGGTTGAGCAGGACGATGGAGGCGCCTTTGCGGTGAGACCAGCGGCCGAAGCGCCTGAGGTCGGCGAGGTCGCCGACGCCCCAGCTCTCGCGCGAGCGCAACGCGTAGAGCTGGACGGCCCAGCCCCAGGCGCGTTCGGGCGGCGGGGCGCACGGTTCGCTGGAGAGCTTCTTGGGACGCCGCACGCGTGGCGGCCGGTCGTTGGTGGCGCCCATCGCGGCGAGGATCGCGTCGCGCGCCGCCGGCGTGGTCTCGACCAGGTTGCCCTGCCAACCGTGGTAGGCGGGAAGGATCCCCCAACGCCCGGCACGGTCAAGCATGTACAGGCCAAGCTACCATTCGCCCGCAATGGCGGTGCATCGCGCGCTGGGGGGCTCCGTCAAGAGGCGCGAAGATCCACGGCTGATCACCGGCGCCGGGCGCTACACCGATGACATGCGGCCCGACGGCTCGCTGCACGCCGTTTTCGTGCGCTCGACGATGGCGCATGCGCGGATCACGGAGATCGATCGGTCGGCTGCGGTGGGGATGCCGGGAGTGGTCGGTGTGTACGTCGCGGCCGACCTGGGCCTGAAGCCGCAGGAGTTTCCGAGCCTGGACGCGTTCGCCCGGCCGCCGCTGGCGTCGGAGGTGGTGCGTTTCGTGGGCGATGCGATCGCGGTCGCCGTCGCCGAAACCGGGGCACAGGCGATGGACGCCGCCCAGGCGGTGATGGTGGATTACGAACCGCTCGCCGCAGTTGTCGACCCGGCCGCCGCGCTATTGCCGGATGCACCCGTGCTGCACGCGACGAAGGGTGACAACGTCGCTTCGTACATGGAATTCGGGGAGGCCGGAGGGCTCGAAGGCGCAGAGGTGGTCGTGCGCGCGCGATTCATCAACCAGCGCCTGGCCGCGGTGCCGATCGAGGCCAACGCGGTGGTGGCGGCGCCTGACGGTGACGGCGTTCGTGTGTGGGTTTCGTCGCAGGTTCCGTTTCGTGTCCGCGCCGAGGTGTCGGAGCTCGTGCGCTTGCCTGAGGAGAAGGTGCGCGTGATCGCCGGCGACGTCGGCGGCGGCTTCGGCGCCAAGCTCGCGACGTACCCGGAGCAGAGCATCGTCGCGGCGCTGGCGGTCAAGCTGCAACGCCCGGTCGCCTGGTTCGAATACCGAAGCGAGAACCTGGTCGCGATGACTCATGGTCGCGCGCAGGTGCAGGACGTGGCGATCGGCGCCATGCGCGACGGCCATGTGACCGGCCTGGAGATTTCGATCCTCGGCGACGCCGGCGCCTACCCTGGGCAGGCGGCGGGCATGCCCTATTACACGGGGCAGATGTCGTCGGGCGTCTACGACATCGCAAAGATCCACGTTGAGGCGCGTGTGGCGGCGACCAACACCACGGTGGTGTCGGCTTATCGGGGGGCTGGCCGGCCGGAGGCGATGTCCCTGATCGAGCGCGCGATGGACATGCTCGCTCTCGAGCTGGGCATGGACCCCGCGGAGCTGCGGCGGCGCAACCTGATCGAGGGTCCGTTCCCACACACGACGGCTTCCGGCGCCACGTATGACTCGGGCGATTACCGCACGGCGCTTGATCGGGCGCTCGCCGCTTGCGGGTACGACGAGCTGCGCCGCGAGCAGAAGGCCCGGCGCTCGCGTTCGGATCGGCTGCAGCTGGGAATCGGTTTGTCGATGTACGTCGAGGTGACGGCCATCCTCACGCCGATGGAGTACGCGTCGGCGCGGGCCGAGGCGGACGGGTCGATCGTCGTGATGTCGGGGACGACCTCGACGGGGCAGGGCCACGAGACGGCGTACGCGCAGATCGCTTCGTCGCTGCTGGACGTGCCTCTCGACGTGATTCGCGTCGTCGCATCCGACACGGGGCTCGTCGCGAGCGGCGACGGGACGTACGGGTCGCGTTCGCTGCAGATCGGCGGGAGCGCGGTGCGGGCGGCGTGCGTGGCCCTGGTGGAGAAGGGTCGGGAGGAGGCGGCGCGGCGGCTCGAGGCAGGGGTCGAGGACATGGAGCTGGTTGATGGGCGATTTGGCGTTCGTGGCGTGCCGGGGTCGGCTGTGAGCTGGGCGGAGCTGGCGTCTTCCGGCGCGCTGGTGGCCGAGGAGGAGTTCTTCCAGTCCGACCAGACCTTTCCGTTCGGCTGTCACGTGGCCGTGGTGGAGGTGGACGTCGAGACGGGCGAGGCGAGGCTGGTGCGCCATGTCGCGCTGGACGACTGCGGGACGATCCTCAACCCGATGCTGGTGGCCGGTCAGATTCATGGTGGTGTCGCGCAGGGGGCGGCCCAGGCGCTGTATGAGGAGTTCGTCTATGACGCAGAGGGAAACCCGCTGACGACGAGCCTGATCGACTACACGATCCCGACGATCGGCGAGATTCCAATGATCGAGACGCTGCACATGGAGACGCCGACGCCGCACAACCCGCTCGGGGCGAAGGGGACGGGTGAGTCGGGGACGACTGGGGCGACGGCGGCGGTGCAGAACGCGGTGGTGGACGCGGTGTCACACCTGGGCGTGCGGCACATCGACATGCCGGCGCACCCCATGAGGGTGTGGGAGGCGATCCGAGCGGCGGGCGGAAGTTAGGTCAAGGGTCTTAACAGGCTGGATTGACTCACAAACAGATGTTCGTAAGATCGAGGCATGGACACCGCGCCGGCCACGATCCAGATCGAGCAAATGTCTGACGACGAGCTCGCTGAAACGTTCATCCGCGCATGCCGGGTGAGGGATGAGCAGAGCCTGTTCATCGCTCGCCTGGCGGGCGAGTTCGCGAAGCGGCGCAAATACGACGACGACGGATTCGTGAGTCCGATCGACTGGATGCGGTTCAACGGCCACATGACCGCCGGCGCGGCCGGGAACAGCGTCGCTGTCGGTGAGGCGGTTCATCGGATGCCCGAAAGCATGGAGGCGATGGCCGGCGGCGAGATCGGGTTTGCACACCTGACGGTGATGGCCAGGACGGCTGAAACGCTGGGCGATCGGTTTGACGAGTCCGCGCTGATCGACAAGGCGCGCGGGAGCTCGCCGGGCAAGTTCCACTACATCTGCACCCACTACCGGCATGCGGCTGACCCGGCGCGCTACGCCGAGGAGCAGGCGGAGCAGGTCCAGCAGCGGCGGCTCAGGTTGAGCAAGTGGATGGACGGCACGGTGCTGCTGAGCGGCGAGTTCGATCCGGAGGGAGGCGCTATTGTGCTGACCGCGCTGCGGGCGCGGTCACGGAAGTCGGGTGCGCACGACGACCGGGACCTCGAGCAGCGACAAGGGGATGCGCTCGTCGAGCTCGCCGCGGGCGGCGGGTCTCAGGCCCAGATCCAGGTCACCAGCTCGATCGAGACGCTGCTTGGGCTGGCGGGCGCGCCCGCGGCGGACATGGAGCTCTCGCTGCCGATCTCTTCGAAGGCAGTCGAGCGCCTGGCTTGCGATTCGAGCATCGCCCGGGTGCTGCTCGACTCCGACTCGATGGTGATCGACGTCGGTCGCTCCAAGCGCGTCGTGTCCGAGCCCACGCGGCGCGCGTTGTGGGCTCGCGACGGCTCTTGCCGATGGCCGGCGTGTGACCGGCCGGCATCCTGGAGCGCGGCCCATCATGTCGTGCACTGGATCCATGGCGGCGCCACCGACCTGGACAACCTTGTCCTGCTATGCCACCGGCATCACAGGATGGTGCACGAGGGCAACTGGCAGATCGTGCGGGGCGATCTCGGCGGCATATTGGTCATCCCGCCGACGGTTACTTTTGGTCCGCCTGCGCGGGGTCCGGACTAGTGCCCTATGAGTCTTCCTCGTAGCCCAGGTTGGGGCGGAGCCAGCGCTGTGCTTCGGCCATGGTCATCTGCTTCCGGCGGGCGTAGTCCTCCACCTGGTCGCGGCCAACCTTGCCGACCATGAAGTAGCGCGACTGCGGGTGGCCGAAGTAGAGGCCGGCGACGGCGGCGGTCGGCGTCATGGCGCCCGACTCGGTGAGGTCCATGCCGATCGAGCGGGCGTCGAGGAGGTCGAAGAGCTTGTGCTTCTCCGAGTGGTCGGGGCAGGCCGGGTAGCCGAAGGCCGGGCGGATGCCCCGGTACTTCTCGCCGATCAGGTCATCTCGCGAATGCCTGGGTCCCGTTTCGTACCAGCCGCGGCGGGCGACCTCGTGGAGGTATTCGGCGAATGCTTCGGCGAGGCGGTCGGCCAGGGCCTTGACCATGATCGCGCGGTAGTCGTCGTGCTCGGCCTGGAACCGCGCGGCGAGCTCGTCCACGCCCAGGCCCGCAGTGACGGCGAACGCGCCGATATGGTCGTTGGTTGGGCCGATGAAGTCCGCCAGCGAGAGATAGGGCTTGTCGTCGCCATGGTCCACCTGCTGGCGCAGCATCGGGAAGCGCACGCCGTTGTCCAGGACGATGTCGTCGCCTTCGTTGGTCGCGGGCCAGAAGCCGTAGACGCCCTTGGCCCGCAGCCAGCCTTTGGCCTCGATCTCGTCCAGCATCTCCTCGGCGTGGCCGAAAAGCTCGCGCGCGACCGCGCCATGCGACGGGCTCTCCAGGATGGCGGGGAACTTTCCCTTCAGCTCCCAGGCATGGAAGAAGAACGTCCAGTCGATGTACTCGCGCAGCTCTGAGAGCGTTGGCTCGACGACTCTCGTTCCCAAAAAGGGAGGCGTGGGCAGGTCGTCGAATGGGAGCTTCCACCGCTTCGAGCGAGCGTCGGGCAGCGTGAGGAGGGCGCGGCGCGAGGCGGTGTGCTGGATCCGGAGCTTTTCCTGCAGCGCCTGGTTGTCGCGGTCGAAGGTATGGCGACGCTCGTCGTCAAGCAGGTCCGAAACCACACCGATCACGCGCGATGCGTCGAGCACGTGCACTGTCGACCCGTCGTAGGCGGGCGCGATGCGGACCGCGGTGTGCTGCTTGGACGTGGTGGCGCCGCCGATGAGCAGCGGGATGGTGAAGTTGCGCCGCGTCATCTCTTTGGCGACCACGACCATCTCGTCGAGCGACGGCGTGATAAGCCCGGAGAGGCCGACCACGTCCGCGTTCAGCTCGATCGCCGTGTCCAGGATCCTGTCCACGGGCACCATGACTCCGAGGTCGATCACCTCGTAGTTGTTGCACGCGAGGACGACGCCGACGATGTTCTTGCCGATGTCGTGCACGTCGCCTTTGACCGTCGCGAGGACAAGCTTGCCGCGCACGCTTTGAGCGCCGGAGGCTTCCTTCTCAGCCTGCATGAAGGGTTCCAGGTACGCGACCGCTCGCTTCATCGCGCGCGCGCTCTTGACGACCTGCGGCAGAAACATCTTGCCGGCGCCGAACAGGTCGCCGACGACCTTCATGCCGTCCATCAGCGGGCCTTCGATGACGAGCAGTCCCTTCTCGTACTTCTGGCGGGCCTCCTCGGCGTCGGCCTCGATGAACTCGACCTCTCCGTGCAGCACGGCGTACGCGAGCCGCTCCTCGATGGTGCCCTCGCGCCATGCCAGGTCCTTCTCCCGTTTGGCGCCCGCGCCGGTGACCGACTTGGCGAACTCGACCAGCCTCTCGGTTCCGTCCGGCCGGCGGTCGAAGATGATGTCCTCGACGAGCTCGAGCAAATCCTTCGGGATGTCCTCGTACACGACCAGCTGGCCCGCGTTGACGATGCCCATGTCCAGGCCGGCTTTGATCGCGTGATAGAGGAAGGCCGAATGGATCGCCTCGCGCACGCGGTCGTTGCCGCGGAACGAGAAGGAGAGGTTGGAAACGCCGCCCGAGACGCGCACGCGGGGAAAGCGCTTTTTGATCTCTCGCGTCGCGTCGATGAAGTTCTTCGCGTAGGCGGCGTGCTCTTCGATCCCGGTCGCGATCGGAAGGATGTTGGGGTCGAAGATGATGTCCTCGGGCTCGAAGCCGGCCTCCTCGGTGAGGAGCTTGTACGCGCGGCTGCAGATCTCGACCTTGCGCTCGAACGTGTCGGCCTGGCCGGCCTCGTCGAAGGCCATCACCACGGCGGCGGCGCCGTATTCGCGCACCAGCCGAGCCTGCTCGAGGAACGGCCCTTCGCCTCCCTTGAGGCTGATCGAGTTGCACACGCCTTTGCCCTGGACGCATTTCAGCCCGGCCTCGAGCACCGTCCATTTGGAGCTGTCGACCATGATCGGAACGCGGGCGATCTCGGGCTCGGTCGCGATGAGGTTGAGGAAGCGGACCATCGCCACCTCCGAGTCGAGCAGGTCCGCGTCCATGTTCACGTCCAGCAGGTTGGCGCCGCCGCGGACCTGGTCCAGCGCCACCTGCACCGCGCCGGTGAAGTCGCCGCTCTCGATCAGGCGCCGGAAGCGGATCGAGCCCGTGACGTTGGTGCGCTCGCCGACCACGACGAAGCCCGAATCGGGTCCGATCTCGAACGGCTCGAGGCCGCTGAACTGCGTGCGGGCCACCTTCTTGGGCACGTCGCGCTGCGTGATGCCTTCGAGCGCCGCGCGGATCTGACGGATGTGCTCCGGCCCGGTGCCGCAGCAGCCGCCGGCGGCGTTGAGGTAACCGGCCTCGGCGAACTCCTTGAGCAGGCGGCTCGTGGTGGGCGGCTCCTCGTCGTAGCCGCCGAACGCGTTGGGCAGCCCGGCGTTCGGGTAGCAGAAAACGTAGACGGGAGCGACGCGTGAAAACGCCGCGATGTAGGGCCGCATCTCGGTCGCGCCGAGGGAGCAGTTGATGCCGGCCGCGAAAGGCTCCGCGTGCTCGACGGAGGTCCAGAACGCCTCGACGGTCTGACCCGAGAGGTTGCGGCCGCTGCGGTCGACCACCGTCATCGACACGAAGAGCGGCAGCTCGGGCGCCGCTTCTTTCACCGCGGCGATCGCGGCCTTGCTGTTGAGGGTGTCGAACACGGTCTCGATGAGCAGGAAGTCGACGCCGCCTTCGCGCAGCCCGCGCGCCGCCTCTGCGTACCCGTCTTTCAGCTGGTCGAAGGTGACGTCGCGATAGGACGGGTCGTCGACCCGCGGCGAGAGCGAGAGCGTGACGTTGGTCGGGCCCAGGGAGCCGGCGACGAAACGGTTTTCGTAGGCGTCCGCCGCCTTGCGCGCGAGCCGCGCACCTTCGAGGTTCATCTCGTAGGCGAATTCCTCCAGCCCGTAGTCGGCCTGCGAGACGCGCGTCGCGGTGAAGGTGTTGGTCGTGATGATGTCGGCCCCGGCCTCCAGGTATTCGCGGTGGACCTGTGTCACAAGGTCGGGCTGCGTCAGGCAGAGGACGTCGCTGTTGTTCCGCAGCGGCTTGGGATGGTTGCGAAAACGCTCGCCGCGGAACTCCTCGTCGCTGAGCCCTTTGTGCTGAAGCATCACGCCCATCGACCCGTCGAAGATCGCGATCCGCTGCTTGAACAGCCGATCGAGACGCTCTCGGGTTGAGGTTGCCACGGCCATGGTGACCCCTAAGAGTACGAAAGCGGCCCCGTCAGTCTCCCCCGACCGGCCCCCAGACCTGGAAGCGGCCGTCGTCGAACAGCACGCTGCGGCCGCTGTCCGGCAGGGCCGCGATCGCGGCCAGGCGGAGCTTCGGGTGGCTCGGTCCACTGAGGTAGGCCTCGCGGTCGATCACCACGTAGCAGGTCGCGTCCAGCATGTCCGGGAAGTCGTTGATGGTGTGGCGGTTGGCCAGCCAGACCGCCAGCCCGGGGTCGGCGTTCACAGGCGCGTCGGCCGGGATCATCTCGGTGGCCTTGCGCAGATCCGCTACCTCGTTGGGGCGTGAGTAGACGCCCGGCTGGGCGTCCAGCGCAGGCGGAACGCGTCCGGTGCCCCACCCGATCAGCAGCGCGGGCAGGATCGCGACCAGCGCTGTGGCAGGCCGGATCGCGCGCCGCTCCAGGAATCTGCGCGCACCGATGGCCCCGGCAACGATGAGCGGGAAGAGCAGCAGCAGCACGTAGTGGAGCTGCAGGTCGTCTTGCGGCGTGTGACCGCTGAGCACGTTGGCGAGGTACGGCGGGATGACCAGCAGCAGCCACCGCGGCGCCAGGAGCGGCAGCGCGAACATGCTCGCGATCACGCCGAAGACGACCAGCAGGGCGGTGGGCCGGAAGATCGCTTCGAGGATGTTGGTGGGCGACACCGCATGGGATGGGTCGAGCCCGACCAGCCAGCGGTAGTAGACGAAGTCGGTGTAGCCGTAATCGCGGAAGTACTGCTGCACGAGCCCGGTGCCGATCAAAAACCACCCACCGGCGAGGTAGACGATGAAGCGCCAGTGCTTGCGAATTTCGGGCGCTCCATACGACCGCATCAGCAGCCCGATGATTCCGACGGTGTAGACCTGGTCCTCCTTGCACGTGAGCACGAGCAGGCACAGGATCCACATCGCCCGCCGATGCCCGCGCATTCCAGCCCACGCGGCGACCAGGGCGAGGGGCAGCGCCAGGTTTTCGGGATGAAAGAAATCGACCGCCGCCTCCTGGGTCGCGGCCCAGAAGGGGATGGGGGCGGACAGTGCGACCGCGACCCAGGGCGATTCGGAGCGATCGGCCGGCAGGAGCGCGCGGAAGAAGAGATAGGCGGCCGGTGCGATCGCGGCCAGCCCGGCGGAGGCGAAGATCAGCAGCACCGCCGGGCTGGCCCAGAACTTTTCGACCGCGGCCAGCACCACGAGGATCGGCTCGAAGTGGATGCCCAGGAAGTTGGCCCGCGCGAAGCTCGAGTAAAACCCCTGGCCGACCGAGATGTTCCAGACGATCTGCTGGTCGTACGCGAGGTCCCAGGCCGGGCTGGTCATTCCGTACATGCGCATGAGCTCGGCCTGCAGCGTCCAGGCGAAGGCGATCGCGGCCGCGACGACCGGCACGGTTGGGAAGATCCACCAGGCCACCGGTCGCGAGTCGTCGCGATCTGCTTCGGCGACTCCTATGGCCTCGACGCTCATCGGTTTCGAGCTTAAGCGATGAGTTAAGAGCCTGCGGTCCCTGGTTCTAGACTTGCCTCACATGGCCTCGACCAGGCACGCGGTCAGCGTCGCGCCCCGACTTTCGGTGATCGTGCTCGTCTACAACGAGCTCGAAAGCATCGCTCCGATGCACGAAGAGCTGATGGGCGTGCTGCAGGGTCTCGACGTTGCGTTCGAGGTCCTCTACATCGACGACGGCAGCCGCGACGGCAGCACAGAGCGGCTTGGACAGCTGGCCGCGCGCGACCGGCACGTGAGGGTCGTCAGCTTCCGGCGCAACTTCGGGCAGACGGCCGCGGTGCAGGCCGGGATCGACCACAGCCGCGGCGACATCCTTGTCTTCATGGACGGCGACATGCAGAACGACCCGCACGACATCCCTCGACTGCTGGAGAAGATCGACGAGGGATATGACGTCGCCAGCGGGTGGCGGAAGGACCGGCAGGACGAGGCGGTACGGATCCTTCCTTCGAAGATCGCCAACTGGATCATCGCCCGCGTCACCGGCATCCCGCTGCACGACTTCGGCTGCACGCTGAAGGCCTACCACCGCGAGGTGATCCAGGACGTGAAGCTCTACGGCGAGATGCACCGCTTCATCCCCGTGTACGCGTCGTGGGTGGGCGCGCGCATCACCGAGCTGCCGGTGAATCACCGGCCGCGGACATACGGCAGGTCGAAGTACTCGCTCACGAGGACCTCGCGCGTGCTGCTGGACCTGATGACGGTCAAGCTGCTCGGCAGCTATTCCACCAAGCCGATCTACTTCTTCGGGTTTGCCGCCTTCGGCCTGTGGGCGCTCGCCGTCCTGTGTGGGGTGATCGTGATTGCCCAGAAGCTGCTGCCCCCTTACGTCTACGCGCACGACAACCCGGTGCTCCTGCTCGCCGTCTTTCTCGGCATCGTCGGGGTGCAGTTCATCCTCATGGGGCTGCTCGCGGAGCTATCGATCCGCACCTACCACGAGTCGCAGGCCAAGACGACGTACGTGGTGCGGGAGATCATCGAGCGCTCGCCCCGGAAAGAAGCGACGACCAACGGGAGACCGTCGATCCGACCCGTCCGTTAGATGTGCGGCATCTGCGGGGTCGCCGGCGGTGATGCAGCGCCCGGCCGCGAGCTCGTTCAGCGGATGTGCGCGGCCCTGGTGCACCGCGGGCCCGACGACCAGGGCAGCCTGCACGTGGACGGCGTCACGCTCGGCATGCGCCGCCTTTCGATCATCGACCTCGAGGGCGGTCACCAGCCGATGCCGAACGAGGCCTCGACGGTCTGGGCCGTCCACAACGGCGAGATCTACAACCACCTGGAGCTGCACGAGGTGCTCGGAGCTGCCGGCCATTCCTTTAATACGCAGTCCGACACCGAGGTCCTGGTCCACGGCTACGAGCAGTGGGGTGGCGAGGGGCTGGTCGAGCGGCTGAACGGGATGTTCGCCTTCGCCGTGCTCGATCGGCGGAGCGGCACCCTCTTCCTGGCGCGGGACCGGATGGGCATCAAGCCCCTCCACTACGCGATCGACGGCAAGCGGTTGGTGTTCGCGTCCGAGCTCAAGGCTTTGCTGCGGGACAGCGCGCTGCGCCGCGAGATCGACCCGGTCGCGCTCGACCAGTACCTGGCCTACGAGTTCGTGCCATCTCCGCGGTCGATCATCCAGGGGATCAAGAAGCTGCCGCCCGCGCACACGCTCACGTGGTCGCTGGCGGATGGCACCCACCGCCTCAGGCGCTACTGGTCGCCCGAGCTCGGCGTGGGTGACGAGCCGCGCCGGCGCAGCCTCGATGAGGAATGTGAGGAGCTCCGCACCGTGCTCCGAGAGTCGGTGCGCAAGGAGCTGATCAGCGACGTGCCGCTGGGCGTGTTCCTCTCGGGCGGCATCGATTCGAGCGCCGTGACCGCGATGATGACCCAGCTCGGCGGCGACGTGAAGAGCTTCTCGGTCGGCTTCGCCGACCGGTCGTTCGACGAGTCGAGCCACGCGCGGCAGGTCGCGCGGCATCTCGGAACCGAGCACCGCGAGCTCACGCTCGAGCCGCACATGCTGCTCGACCTCATCCCCAAGCTGCCGACCCTCCTCGACGAACCGCTGGGCGACGCTTCGATCATCCCCACGTACCTGCTCTCGGCGTTCACGCGGCAGCACGTCAAGGTCGCGCTCGGCGGCGACGGGGGCGACGAGCTCTTCGCGGGCTATCCGACGCTGCAGGCGCACCGCCTGGCGGCTTACTACCTGCGCGCGCCGCGCCTGCTGCGCGAGGGACTGGTCGAGCCGGTGGTCCGGCGCCTGCCGGTGTCGCGAGGCAACGTGAGCTTCGACTACCGGGCCAAACGGTTCGTCAGCGGGGCGGGTTATCCGGTCGCCGAGCGCCACCAGCGGTGGATGGGCTCGTTCAATGCGCAAGAGCGTGCGCTCTTGCTTTCGAGAGTCGTGCGGCACCAGGTTGAGGATGGGGAGGCGGTGTACGCGGACCCGCTGAACCAGGTTTTGATGATGGACATGCGGCTCTACCTGGAGAACGACATCCTCGTCAAGCTCGACCGCGCGTCGATGATGGCGTCTCTGGAAGGCCGGGTGCCGCTGCTCAACAACGACTTCGTCGAGTACGCGACGCGCCTGCCCCTGAACATGAAGCTGCGCGGGCTGCGGTCCAAGTTCCTGTTGAGGCGGGCGCTGCGTGGATTGCTGCCGGACGCGATCTTGAACCGGCCGAAAAAAGGATTCGGCATCCCGGTCGCGCACTGGTTCCGGGGTCCGCTGAAGGAGCAGATGCTGTCGGTCCTGTCACCGGAGCGGATCGCCCGCAAGGGCCTGTTCGACCCGAAGGTCGTGGCAGGGTTGGTCGCCGACCATCTCGACGGAAGACACGACAACCGCAAGCAGCTCTGGACGCTTTTCGCGTTCGAGCTGTGGCACGACGGTTACGTCAGTGGAGGCGCCACCAGACCTTGACCCCGCCGTCGTCCGCAGGCGGCGAGCCTTCGACCTCCGTCAGAAACTCGACGATGGCGGGCTGGCCCGCGGATGGTCCGGCCACGATGGCCGTGATGCCGTGGCCCTCGAGGTCCGCTCTGAACAGGTCGAGCACCTCAGGAGTCACCGTCACGCTCTGACCCGCGTCGAGGTCGTCGAGGATTGACTGCATGATCGACGGGTGCGGGCCGAGGTAGGGACCGGGCGTGAAGGCGTCTCCCTCGGGCATGCGGAAGCGGTAGTTTGCCGTCGCCTGCCAGTACATCGCGTCGGTGGACACCTTGCTGGAGAACGGCGTGACGAGGACCACCTGACCTGGCGCGATTCTCTCGACGCCACCGCCCAGCCTGAAAAACGCGGGGGCGGCGGCCGGCTGCGTGGGATAGGGCAGCCACGGCACGGTCACGATCGCAAGGCCGGCCACCAGCGTGATGGTGGTCACGACGCGGCGCACTTGCAACGTGGTCGCCGCGACGATGCCGATCCCAAGAAAAGCGATCGCCATCAGGCGGGAAGGCAGCGCGCTCTCCATCAAAGGCAGATGGGCGACTACGGCCCACGGCAAGGGGATGGGCGTCACGTTCCCGTTGACGTGGAGGTGCGGGCCGAGGGAGAGCACCGCGACGATCAACGTCATCGATCCCAGCCAGCGGATCGCGGGCCGCTTCCACCCCATGACGAGGCCGGCCACGAAGAGCACCAGCAGCGGGAGGCCGACGTAGGCGTCGTTCTCCGTCCGGTTGCCCGTGACGTGGATGAGGTTCGACGGCAGCACGAACGCGAGCAGGTCGCTCACGTACACGTCTGGCGGCTGGAGGCTGCCCGCCGCGCGCTGCGGGCCGAAGAACTGGAACCAGAGGGGGTACGCGGCGAGCACGGCGAATACCGCTAGAGCTGCCCCGGTGGCTTTCACCAAATAGGGCAGCGGGGGCCGCAGCAGCGCGGCGCCGATCGCTGCGACCAGGAGTGTCATCGCCAGGAGCTCCTCCCCGGTCAGGAGCTGAGCCGCCGCCGCTGCGCCGGCGAGCGCGCCGGCGCCAGCAGGGTGCATGCGCCGGCGGACGAGAATCTCGTGCCCGAGGATGAGGGCGATCGGCGGGAACAGCGCCACCATCACGTGCGGATGGCCCAGGGCCTGCGCGATGAGCGCCGGGCTGAACCCGTAGACGAGTCCCGCCGCGAAGCACGGGATCGGCTGATCGATGAACCGCTCGGCGGCCAGAAAGCCAAACCATGCGGAGAGCGCGATGCCCGCGGTGATCAGGACGTTGTAAGCGACCACCGGCCCGAAGAGGGCTGTGACAGGCCAGAGGATCAGCGCCGGGAAGATCATCGACGTGTTCCACATGAGGTTCACGCCGTCGGGATGGGAGAGGTAGTCGGTGAAGAGCGACAGGTGGTTGGGAATCCAGCCGAGGTACCAGATGAAGAGCTGCGGGTCCTTGGGGCTGCCGATCCACGACCCCGCCGGGTTGACCCACGTGCTCGAGAAGATCGCCACGGCGAGCAGGAGATAGATGAGAAGGGCGAGGCGCTTCAATCAGGAGGGCCGAACGTGACCTTGTGCTTTTCGCCGGGCGCGACAAACTCGAGCAGGCGCAGGCCTTCCTCGGCGATCGCCGTGTGCTCGCGCCGTGGGATTGGATCTCCGAAGGGTGTGATGACAAGGGTGCCCTTGATCGGTATCCACATCGCGCGGACGAAGCCATCCAGCAAGAGCGATCCCTTCATCACCGCGTTGCTGGAGAACATCCCGAGGTGCCGGCCCGGGCCCAGGATCCGCGACCGGTCCTCGTGGGCGAGGAGGATGTTGTCGTAGTCGGGCAGGAAGCGAGGCGGCGCCGGGGTCTCGGGGTCGGGCCGCGGCGCACGCGGCAGGTCGAAGAGCTCCCGGCCGCGCTCGTCCCGAAACGTGCGCAGGCGCAGGCGCAATCGCTCGAACACCTCGCGCATGCGCGTCATGCCTGACCAGGCCTGCATGTCGATCACCGTGGCCGGACCGAAGGCGGCGAGGTAGCGCAGGACCAGGTCGTCGAGCGTCGACGCCGGGCCGATCGGGCGCCCAAGCCAGGCTTCGACTGTGGTGGTCCTGACCTGCCCTCGGCCGCCCCAGATGCCGCGCGGCGGGACGAAGACGAGCGGCTCCATGTAGCGCAATGCGTAGGCGAGAGGCTCCGAGGGCTGGTCGGGCCATTGCTCGTGCAGGAGTTTGCCTAGCTCGCTGACCGTGAGCGGCCGCTCCGCCAGCAGGGCTCGTCCCGCATCCAGCAGGGCTTTCCGGTTGACTCCCGCGACCTGGCGGCCGAACGGGCTGCCGGTTTCAAACCCCCGCTCCAGCACCGGCTGGAACAGCGGCCGCAGGCGCAGACAGTCGCGCGCAGTGACCAGGTGGATCGTGCAGCGGTGCAGCGACATGCGCACCGCCTTCCGGCTCTCGACGAGGCGAGACAGCTCCTCGTGCCGGAATCCTTCGAGGCGGGACCAGAGTCCGACGTAAGGAAGGTCGGGCACCTGGGCTTGCATGGCCACGAGGCGCTCGATCGTCGCGGCGGCCGAAGCTTTGACGCGGCGGAGGAGCAGCTGACGCGCGAGCAGCGCCCGATTCAGCGCGCGCCGGCTGAGAACCTGGGTTGGGCGGGCCACGGGCCCATTGTCAGGTCTGTGCCGGAAGCGACTCCTACGAGCTACTTGACGGCCGTGTTGGCGAGGTGTATTCACCACTCTGGGGTAAGGCCGCCACGCCCAAACACCTCGTGGCGGCTTCGTTCAGGGAGGGAGCACGTGAGCACAGAGACTCAGCGCGCGGGAGCGGTCGCGCCACTGCAAAAGAACGCGATCGGTCTCGCACCGGTCCTGTTCCAGTCGATCACGCATATGGCGCCGGGCGCCGCCGTCGCTTTCTCGATCATCTTCGCGGTCACTTACGCCGGGGGCGCCACCCCGCTCGCGGTCGTGCTGGCGCTGGTCGGCTGCCTGTTCTGCGCCATCAGCATCGGCCAGCTGGCCCGGCACCTGCCGTCGGCCGGAGGCCTCTACACGTACACCGCCCGCGCCCTGCACCCCACGGCGGGCTACTTCGTCGCGTGGGGATTCATGCTCGCGGAGCCCCTGGTCGCCCCGCTGCTGTACCTCATCTTCGGCAACGTTCTCTCCGTCTACCTGGCCGGCCACTTCAACACGCCCGCGTGGTTGTGGGCGCCGTTCGCGGCCATCGCCGGGATCGGGGTGTGGGCCCTCGTCTACCGCGGGGTTCGGATCTCGACTGAGGCGGGCGTGATCATGGGAGCCTTCGAGATCGTGGTGTTCCTGGCGTTGGCGATCACCTTGATTATCGCGGCGGGGTCGAACAACACGCTCAGCGTGTTCAGCCCCAACACCGGAAACGCCCACGGGCTTGGCTCAGTGTTCGCCGGCATGGTTTACACGGTCCTCGCATTCATCGGCTTTGAAGCCGCGCTCCCGCTCGCTGAGGAGACGAAAGATCCGCGGCGCACGATTCCGCGCGCCGTCCTGCTTTCCTGCGTGCTGATCGGGGTGTTTTACCTGATCTGCTACTACGGCGCCATCGTTTACTTCGGCCCGAACATCGCGGCCGACCCCACGAATGGATTCTTTGCATTCAACGGCGGGGACCCGTGGGACGGCCTGGCGGCGAAGGTGTGGGGACCGTTGTCGATCCTCGTGCTGCTCGCCATCCTGAACAGCGCTTTCGCGAACTCAAACGCGGGCGCCAACGCCGCCACGAGGGTCGGCTACGCGCTGGCGCGCGTCGGCATCCTGCCTCGAGCGCTGGCCCAGGTCCACCCACGATTCAAGACGCCATACGTGGCGGTGCACGTGCAGGGCGCGCTGGGCATCGCCCTCGCCTTGATCCTCGGCTTCGCCCTTGGCAGCCCGCTCAATGCTTTCGCGCTCCTGGGCACGATGGCGACGATCGTCATCGTCATCATCTACATCCTCACCAACCTGAGCAACATGGTCTTCTACCTGCGTGAGAAGCGCGATGAGATGAACCCGCTGCTCAACGTCGTCGTCCCCGCGCTCGGGATCATCATCTTCATCCCGGTCCTGATCGCGGCCTTTGGCATCGATTTCGGAGGCCTGGGGATTGCGGGGCTGACGTCGCCGGCCAACTATGCCCCGTGGATAGTGCTGGCCTGGCTGGCGGTCGGAGTGGTCCTGTTCTTCTACTTGAACAGCCGGTCGCCCGGCCGAATCCAGGAGACGGCGACGACCTTTATCGAGGGGTAGATCTCGCCCGCGTCAGCTAGTCGAGCACCACGTGCAGGTCGAGCACGGGTGCTCCGCCCTGCTTGCCGACGATGAAGACGGCGGCTCCTTCCGCGGGCCCGATCGTCAGCGTCGTCGAGTTGTTGATGAAGTTCTGGTTGCCGCCCAGCCGGCCGTATGTGTAATCGGGCAGGGCGGTCGCCGCCTTGTCCTTGGCGCCGATCGAGCCGGCCAGCGTGATGTTGCTTTGCGTGAACGGGATCCGGGCCGAGACGCCGACACCCAGGTCGGCGTTGAAGAGGCTCAGGGCGATGCCCACCGTGAGCACGACCAGGAAGCCACCGCAGCCAAAGCCGCAGCCGCAGCCGTTGTTGCAGCCAACGCGGGGGCCCCTCCAGCGCGAGCTTCTGTCGTCGTCCATACGACCCCGTAAACCCTAACCCTAAATCTGGGATGACTTAAGGTGCATCTTCCATGACACGCCGAAGCCTTCTGCTGTTCATCGCGATGAGCGTGATCTGGGGAATTTCCTACCTCTTCATCCGGATCGGGGTGAGGGAGCTGTCGCCGGTGGTGCTGGTGTTCGCGCGCTGCGCGATCAGCGCGTTGATCCTGCTCCCGATCGTCTTGGCGCGAGGCGAGCTGCGAGGCCTGTTCAAGCACTGGCTGCCTCTGGTCGCGTTTGCTGCAGTCGAGATCGGAATCCCGTGGTTCATGCTCTCCAGCGCCGAGCAGAAGATCACGAGCTCTCTGGCCGGCCTGCTCGTGTCGGCCGTGCCGCTGGTGGGAGTCGTGATCGCGACCGCATTCGGCAACCGAGAGCACCTCGGGCTGGCGAGCATCTCCGGGCTGCTGCTCGGGCTGGCAGGGGTGGCGGCGATCGTCGGCTTCGACCTGAGGGCGTCCAGCTTGCTGGCCCTGGTCGCGATGGCGGTTGTCGTCGTCTGCTACGCGGCCGGCCCGGTCATCGTGGCTCGCTACCTGAGCGAGGCTCCGTCGATGGGCGTGACCGCGGTCGCTCTCGCGGGCTGCGCCCTCGTCTATGCGCCGTTGGCCGCACTCCAGTGGCCGCGATCGGTTCCGCACCTGGACGTGATCGTGTCGGTGCTGGTGCTGGCGGTCGTCTGCACGGCGCTCGCCTTCGTGCTCTTCTTTGCCTTGATCGCCGCGATCGGACCGGTGCGCGCGACAGTGATCACGTATATCAATCCGGCCGTGGCTGCCGTGGTGGGCGTGCTCGTCCTGCACGAGAACTTCACCGCCGGGATGTTGATCGGGTTCGTGCTCGTGCTGGCCGGGTCGGGGCTGGCGACGCGCCGCCCGCCCAGGCTCGAAAGTCAATCAAGTGTTTAATCAGTCGGCATGAGCGTGCCGGCCGCGCCGCGCCGGGCGGGAGCGATCAAAGAAAGACGTCGCGAAGAGCTGGTGCGCGCTGCGTTCAACCAGATCGCCGAGCACGGCTTTGAAGGGCTGCGCACGCGGGACGTCGCGGCCGAGGTCGGGGTCAACATCGCGACGCTCCACTATTACTTTCCGACCAAGGAGTCGCTGATCAGAGGCGTGGTCGAGTACGCGATGGCGCGCTTTCGGTCGACCCTGGCGCCGCACGGTTCGCCGGCCGCTCAGCTGCGGAACTACTTGCGAGCAGTGCGCAAGCTGCTGGCAGAGGAACCTGCTCTCGGGAGCGTGATGGGGGAGCTGGCGGTGCGCTCGGCTCGCGACAAGTCGATCGCGGCGATCATGACCGAGATGTACGGCGTATGGCACGTGACGACGCGGGGCCTGCTCCGCAGGGCCGTCAAGGAGGGCCACCTTCGGCCCGAGCTGGACAGCGACGGGGTGGCGGCGCTCATCGTGGCGACGCTGACTGCGATGACGCTGCCCACCATGACCGGTGCGCCAAGAACGGACCAGGCGCTGCGTCAGCTGGAGCGGTGGCTGGGGGTTTCTGGCGGAAGAGGCGGAAAGTCAAGCAACTGATTGATGGAATGCTATCCTGGGTGCGCTGGTTGGAAGTGATTGAACCCAGGAGGTAGCAAATGCCCACACAGGTCGAATCCCCGGCTCGCGCGCCCCGCTTGGTTGGATTCTTCAGCCCGCTGGCTCAGCGTTTGCTGGGCGCGGGGATCCCGCTCGGCCCCAACGCGCTCATCACCATCCGCGGCCGCAAGTCCGGCATCGACCGGACCAACCCGGTCGCCCTCGTCGAGATCGAAGGCAAGCGTTGGGTGATCGGGACGTTTGGAGAGACCAACTGGGTGCGCAACCTTCGAACGGCCGGTGAAGCTGCGGTGACCGCCGGCAAGCGCCGCGAAGAGGTGAAGGCCCGGGAGCTTTCGCAGGGCGAGGCCACGGCCTTCTTCCGCGACGTGCTGGCCCCTTACGTCAGGCGCATTCCGCTCGGCCTCGGCCGCGTGTTGCTGGGATCGGTGCTCGGGGCGAAGGACATCCTCGAAGACCCCGCAGTGGCGGCCGAGCGCCGTCCCGTGTTCGAGCTCCACGGCTCCGCCGGTTAACGGGCTTTCAGGAAAAGAGTTTTCACAACCTTGCGGTAGGCAGCCAGCGAGCGGACGGTGAGCGCGTCCAGCTCGCGGGCCAGGGGTTCGTCCACCCTGTTGAAGTTGAAGCACGACTTGCCCTGCATCCTCGAGCGCAGCTCGGGCGACACGTCATCCAGCAGCGCAGGCATCCCATAGACGGGCATCCAGTAGAAGCTGACGTAGTGCTTGACGATGCGCACGCCGCCGACGTAGCGGCGAGGCGCCGGCACATCCGGAGCGTCGAGGTCCAGCGAGTAGCTGGCCGGAGTGTCCGAGGTCACGACAAGGGGCGGCGAGTGCTTGGCAAGGATGGCTCGGAGCCGCAGGAATACCGGTCCGAAGTCCGTCGTGGCCATGGGCGGCATCGTAGCCCACGCTTTATGGGCGCGCTGGGGCCAGGCCGTCAAAGGTCCGCTTGCCCGTGAGTACGATGGCGGCATGCCGGATTGGACCTACCAACCGCTGAGGCGACCGATGGGGGCGCTGCTCGGGGTCCGGCGTTCGAGGCTCGCGGCGCTGGGCCTGGTCGCCGCTCTGACGCGGATACCCGGCGGGCGCTGGGTGGTCGCCGGGCTGGGGCACACGGCGCCTCCTGCCGAAGCCGCCGGGCGGGTGGCCGGAGTCGACCTGGTGGCCAGGGTCGGGGCGAGCGTTGGTCCCGGGGTTGCCCGGGATGCGCTTCGAGCGCTGCCTGCGCTTGGCGCGGGACTCGTGGAAGTCGGCTCGGGCCGGATCTTGGTCGGGGAGACCGAGCTTCCACCTGACGTGGTCGTGCTCCGGAACGCGACTGTCTCGCAGGTGAGGGCGGATGGGCGCCCGGTGATCGCAACGACGTCGGTCGCCTCGCCTGCGTTTGCCGCCGACCTGATCAAAGCCGGCGCGGCGGCCGTGTTGATCACGTCCGAGGGCCTGATCGAGGCAGGCCCGGGATGGTTTCACCGGGCGACGATGGCCTACGTCGGGAAGATGCCCGTGGCGCGGGGGCGGGCGTGGTTCGCCGGGCTGCTGCTGGGCCTGGGGATGATTGCGGGCGGCGCAGGAGCGGCGATCGTCGCGCTGGGTCCGGTGCTGCTGCCCTATGACGCGTCGTTCCTCGGCGTCGACTCGGCCGGCCTGGCGGCGATCAACCCTCGCCTGATCCATTTCCTTCAGCACGACCGCATCACGCTGGCCGGGGTGATGGTCGCGATCGGCATCCTCTACTCGGCGCTGTCGTGGTGGGGCATCCGGCGAGGCCTGGCGTGGGCACGGGACGCGATGCTGGCCTCAGGGGTCGTCGGGTTTCCGACCCTCTTCTACTTCTTCGGATACCGCTATGTCGAACCTGCGCACGTGGCGCTCGCGGCTGTGCTCTTTCCGCTCTTCGTCATCGCCACGTGGCGCAGGCCTCACGGTCACACGCCGGTTCTCCACGACGAGGGTCCGGACGCTGAGCGGCAGCAGGCGCTGCTCGGCCAGCTGTTGATGGTGGTCGTCGGCGCCGGCCTGATCATCGGCGGCTTGGCGATCTCCTACGAAGGCCTGACGGCGGTGTTCGTCCCGTCGGACCTGAGCTACATGAGCACCTCGGCGCAGGCTCTTGCCGCGGCCAACGACCGGCTGCTTTCGTTCATCGCGCATGACCGGGCGGGATTCGGAGGCGCCCTGGTCTCGGCGGGCGTTGCGGTCCTGTTGATCGCGGCCTGGGGATGGGAGCGGGGTCAGGCCTGGGTGTGGTGGACGCTGTTGTCCTCGGCGGCAGTTGGCTTCGGGGCGGCGCTTGCGGTCCACGTCGGAGTTGCGTACACGGATTTCCTGCACGTGGCGCCGATCTACGCCGGGATCGCGTTCACGGCGATCTCGCTGGCGCTGGCCCGGAGATTTCTCACGGCCGGAGCTGCAGAGGTGTCACAGAGCCGCGTCGCGGGCCTGGCGACCGGCCGGTGAGCCGGTTCGCCGGCTGGACCGGCGACTTCCGCGGCTTCTTTCTCGGCCTCAAAGCAAACAACAACAAGGACTACTTCCAGGCTCATCGACGCCAGTACGAAGACGCGGTCAAGGCCCCGATGGTCGCGCTCCTTGCCGAGCTCGAGCCGGAGTTCGGCCCAGCCCGGCTGTCGCGGCCCAATCGCGACATCCGGTTCGCCGCCGACAAGTCTCCGTACAAGACGAACATCTACGCCAGCGCGCGTGACGGCGGTTACGTCGCGCTGGACGCGACCGGCCTGACCGCCGCCGGCGGCCGGTACATGATGGAGCCGGCGCAGCTGGCCCGGTATCGCGTCTGCGTCGCGGCTGATGGTTCGGGCCGCAAGGTGGTCGCGCTGGTCGACGCCTTGCGCGAGAGGGGTTACGAGATCAACGAGGCGGAGCTGAAGCGGGTCCCGCCGCCGTTTGGGCAGGATCATCCCCGCGGTGGTCTGCTTCGACTGAAGCAGCTGATTTACTGGCGCACGTGGAAGGCAGGGCCCTGGATCGCCACTCCTGAGGCCCTCGAGCGGGTCAGGGAAGCCTGGCGTGACGGCGCCGCGCTGAATGCCTGGTTCGCCAAGCACGTCGACACCGAGTGATGGTGACGATCGAGGACGTGCGCAGGTTTGCGATGACGCTGCCGCGCACGACGGAGGGGTTGGTCGGCGGCCGGGTGAAGTTCTACGTCGGCCGGATCGTCTACGTGTCGTTTTCCCACGATGGAACCGTGATGGGGTTTGGGTTCCCGAAGGAAGAGCGTGACTGGCTGGTGGGCGGGACGCCGAACAAGTTCATGCTGCCTTCCGCGTCTGACATGCGCTACCACTGGGTGCTCGTGCGGATGGTGGCGATCGACCAAACGGAGATGCGCGAGCTGGTGCTTGACGCGTGGCGGATGGTCGTGCCGAAGCGAGTGGCCCTGGCCTTTACGCCCCGCCCTTCTCCAGGACCGCCAGCAGGTCGCGCGCCGAAAGGAGGCCAACCGGCTCGCCGTCCTCGGTGACGACCGGCAGGTGGCGGATCCCGAGCCTCGTCATCTTGACCGCCACGACGGCGACGTCCTCGTCAGGGCCGACTGTCGCCGGGTCGGCCGACATGATCAGGTCGGCCTTGGCCTGCTGTGGATTGACGCCATCCGCGATCGCCTGCACCAGGTCTTTCTCCGTGACGATCCCCACCAGGCGGCCCCTGGACATGACCGCGACCGCGTCGCAGTCATCGACGCGCATGAGCCTTGCCACCTCCGCGATGGTGGTTTGCGGTTCGACCAGGAGCAGGCGTCCCGGCGGTACGTCTTTGACTTTCACTTTCACTCCACCTCGTACTTGACCGGCACCATGCGCTGCGAGCTCTTCGGCGGCCGGTTGTAGTTTCGCTTCTGCCGGGGCGGAAGCTTGATCTTCTCCTTGGGCACCGGTTCGTAGGGGATGAGCGAGAGGAAGTGGCTGATCAGGTTCAGGTGCGCGGCGCGCTTGTTGTCGGTCTCGACCACGTACCAGGGGGCTTCTTTGATGTCGCAGTACGCGAACATCTGGTCCTTCGCCTCCGAGTAGTCGACCCATCGCGCGCGCGCCTGGAGGTCCATCGGGCTGAGCTTCCAGCGCTTGGTCGGGTCGTTGATCCGCGCCGTGAACCTTCTCTCTTGCTCTTCGTCGCTCACCGACAGCCAGTACTTGACCAGGAGGATGCCCGAGTGGACCAGCATGCGCTCGAACTGCGGGCAGGTGCGCATGAACTCGTCGTACTCGGCGTCGGTGCAGAAGCCCATGACGTGCTCGACGCCGGCGCGGTTGTACCAGCTGCGGTCGAAGAGGACCATCTCGCCGGCGGAGGGCAGATGCTGGATGTAGCGCTGGAAGTACCACTGGCTTCGCTCTCGTTCGGTCGGGGCGGGAAGCGCGACGACGCGGACGTAGCGGGGGTTCAGCAGCGCGGTCATGCGCTTGATCACGCCGCCCTTGCCGGCGGTGTCGCGACCTTCGAACAGGACGACGACGCGGAGGTTTCGGTGGCGGATCCACTCCTCGAGCTGGAGGAGCTCGACCTGGAGCCGGCGGAGCTCCTTCTCGTAGTCCTTTTTGGCCAGGCTGGCCGGTTTCTTGTGCCTGGCCTTTTTGGCCTTTTTCGCCGTTGCCATCCCGAGGCAGAAATGTAACGGCTAATTGCTTGAAGGGGGGAGTGGGAAGAACGAGAGCCTCATTTGGCTAGTCCGGACGATCAGCTTGGTCGCGGAGCGAGGATTTTGGTGGACCCCAGCCATACACAAGTCGAACACCCTTGAATTCAGTGGACGGCGCCCTCCGGTTAAGTTCGAACGGCAGCCGAGGGACCGCCTCGAAGTCTGCCAGTCCTGAAGTGATTGACGTGTCAATCATCTGGGTAGAATATTCGCGTGTCAATGCTCCTTACCGATGGCGCTTCAGAAAAGGTCGCGGCTCATACGGGAGTGCGCCGGCGAATGACCTCAGGGGAGCTCGCGATTTGGCGGTCGCTCATCGACACCACTTCAGAGCTTCGGAGAATTCTGGGTGCGGAGTTGCAGGAGTCGAGCCTTTCACCGGCCGACTATCAGGTGCTTCTGGCATTGAGCGAAGCAGATGGCAGGCGCTTGCGATCATCGGAGCTCGCGACGACCATCGATTGGGAGCGAAGCCGGTTATCCCATCACCTCGAGCGGATGGAGCGACGGCGTCTGATCCGCCGCGACGATTGTGCGACGGACAGCCGCGGTGCTGAGGTCTCCCTGACTGGAGACGGAGCGCGAGCCTTCCGGCGTGCGACTGCGCCACACATGAGGTCGATCAAGAGGCATTTCGCCGATGCGTTGACGCCTGAGCAGCTCGCGGCACTCGCCGACATCCTGCGCTCGCTGCAGAACCATCTCCACCCGTACCTGGTTGCCCGGGCCGAGGACGGTCGAAGGTGAGCGACCGGGTGATGCCGTTGTCGGTGCAGCGAATCGCGGTCCTCGGCGCGGGCCACGTTGGTCCAGTCATCGCGAGGATGGCGCTCGACGCCGGCTTCGAGGTGGCGATCGCCACTTCTGGGAGCCCCGAAAACCTCGATCTCGTCACGCAGGTGGTTATGCCAGGGGTGGAGGCGCGCTGGGCGGCGGATGCGGTGGCGGCGGCGGACATGGTGGTGCTGTCGATCCCGCTTCACAGGTTCTCGGCTCTCGACCCCGCGCTGTTGGCCGGCAAGCTCGTGGTCGACGCGATGAACTACTGGGCGCCCGCTGATGGAGCGGCGCCGATGTTTCAGGGCAAGGAGCTTTCGAGCAGCGAGATCGTTCAGCGGCGGCTCTCGCAATCCACGGTCATCAAGTCGCTCAACCAGATCGCCTATCAGGATCTGGAAGACGGCCGTCGACCGGTCGGCTCGCTCGACCGCCATGCGATCGGCGTGGCCGGGGATGATTCCAATGCGGCGAATGTGGTCGGAGAGGTCATCGACCGCATCGGCTACGACCCCGTAATGCTTGACAGCCTGAGGGCAGGCCGGGTTCTGCAGCCGGGCGGACCGGTGTTCGGCGCAGTTCTCACCCGGTCTGAATTCGAGCGGGCTATCCACACAGCGGCGGTGCAGTCATGACGACCTCGACCGCGGAAACCCCGCGCGAGACGGCGGGCGGGTCGACCCGCTTCCCCCTGGTGCTTGGGCTCGACACGTTTGGCGATCACGAACACGACGCCGAGGACCGCCCGCTTTCGCACGCGCAGACGATCCGCAACGTCGTCGAAGAGGGTGTTCTGGCCGAGCAGGTGGGAGTTGACTTCTTTGGAATCGGCGAGCACCACACCGACGACTTCCCCATGCCGGCGGCTGACGTGGTGCTTGCCGCAATCGCGGCGCGCACCAAGCGCATCCATGTCGGGTCGGCCGTCACGGTGCTGAGCTCAGACGATCCGGTCAGGGTGTTCCAACGCTTTTCGACGCTCAACGCCATCTCCAACGGTCGCGCCGAAGTCGTCCTGGGTCGAGGTTCGAGCATCGACTCGTTCCCACTCTTCGGCTACGACCTTGCCAACTACGAGGAGCTGTTCGAAGAGAAGGTCAACCTGTTTGCCGAGCTGCTGAAAGGCGGACCGGTCACCTGGCACGGCAACCTGCGGCCGTCACTGAACAACCAGGATGTCGTGCCGTACACGGAAGCCGGCCCGTTCCGGACGTGGATCGGGGTGGGCGGAAGCCCGCAGTCGGTCGTCCGCGCCGCGCACTACGGTTTCTCGCTGATGCTCGCAATCATCGGCGGGTCGCCGGCGCGCTTCCGGCCATTCTCGCGGCTGTTTCTGCAGGCCCTTGAAAAGTTCGGCCGGGAGCCCCTGCCCATCGGCGTCCACTCGCCGGGACACGTTGCTGAAACGGATGAGAAGGCTCTCGAAGAGTTCTGGCCGCGGTGGCTGCACATCATCACCAAGATGAGCAAGGTGCGGGGATTCGCAATCCCGACGCTTGAATCGTTCAGGTACGAGGTCGGGCCGCAGGGTGCACTGTTTATCGGCTCACCCGAAACGGTCGCTCAGAAGATCGCCGCCAATCTCATGACGCTCGGCGCCAATCGCTTCGATCTGAAATTCGGCATGCCGGGCCTGTCCCCCGATTCGCTGATGAGAAACATCGAACTGTATGGGACGAAGGTCATCCCCAGGGTGCGAGAACTCCTCGCCGAATCGACGCGGCCCGATGATTGACGACCAGGTAGCCGGCTCCCCCGAACTACCTTCCCGCTTGATCACAATGAGCGCGACGATCGCCGCGACAAAGCTGATGAAGGCGGCGATCACAAACGCCTGATGGTATCCGGCGATAACGGCACCCGCACCTTGTGGGAACGACACCCTCGTGACCGACCCAGCGACGTTTACGAGAATCGCCAGTCCCACGCCCATGCCGACCTGCTGGGCGGTGCCGATAAGACCGGAAGCGATCCCCTGATCCCGATCGGGGACGCCAGCTGTGGCGGCCATGGTGACGCTGACGAAGGCAAGTCCTACGCCGATGCCGGTAACCAGCATGGCCGGGAGGAGGACGGTGACGTAGTCGCTTTCGGGCGCGGTTCTCAGGAACAGGAGCATTCCCGCCCCCAGCACAAGCGTTCCGAGAGCGATCAGGGTTCTGGTCCCCAGCTTCGTCGCAATCCGTGCCCCGATATTGGAGACGACCATGATCAGTACCGTTTGGGGCAGCCAGGCAAGACCTGCCTGCATCGGTGAATATCCGAGGATCTCCTGCAGATACAGCGAGTTGAAGAACACGGCGCCGATCATCACGACCGACACGAG
>Ga0137409_10001133_pt1 | contig 28810 bp, 28 predicted proteins | sample CZODoug1_16funga_FD_122059 | JGI IMG/M metagenome (GOLD analysis project Ga0137409, IMG submission 122059) | Vadose zone soil fungal communities from Angelo Coast Range Reserve, California, USA - CZODoug1_16fungal (Hybrid Assembly) | ecosystem: Environmental > Terrestrial > Soil > Vadose zone...
TTAAATGAATGCACCTCCAAACCCGTAAAAAAGAAGGGCTAGTAGTCAACAACAATTCATTTATTTTAATTTGGAACTTTACACTAAATATGAAACTTTAATTTTAAGGTTTTTAGGGGGTTACGCGAAGCGCTATTATAATTATATTAAACACCAAAAGGATCAGAACTATATAAATGGCTCACGAAGAAAATAATTTCTTTAATTTATTTAAATTTAATAAAAAGAAAAAATTACATTGAGAAAATGTAGAATATCTTTTAAATGAACAAAGAATATCAGATAAAGTGATCAATAACATTATTAATAAGTTTTATAAAGATAAACTTAGTATTGTAAATGAAAAAGATCAATATTTAATATTCATGTTCAGAGTTAGAATTGCTCAAACAGGTGAGATTAAAACTATTACTAAATTACAAAGATTAAAATTGGATAGTAAAGAATTCTTAAAAAGTTTTATAAATTTAAAATCATTTTTACTTACAGAGGTTTATAATGATATTCCAATGGATAAAATTATTATTAGTTGGGGTATTAGATAATTTAAATATCTTAAAAATGAATTTATAGATACTGTAAAGGAAGAAATAAACCCTGTTGAATCTAAAGCTTTCTTTAATTATTTCAAAAAGGTTAATATACCTTATGGTACTGATCTTACTTTATTTGGTAAAATTATAACCGATCATTCAAACTTTAAATCTATTGATTTAGGTAAAAATAATTTACTTAATATTATTATTAGAAATGAAGATGGACAAATCTATTTTGATTGCCAGTTGTTTAAAAATAACAAATTAAAATTAGATTGGACAGATAAAATAGTTTCTGTCAAGGATGACCATTTAATTAGACAAATTGGAAATACTTTTATCGATTATAAAGATAGAAATATTCTTCAAACTAGAACTATATTAAAAAAATCTTTAATGACAAAAATCGGATTATCTGGTAAATTAGATAATAAGATTATTGCTGCAGATCTAGAAACTTACATAGACCATAAGGTAATATGATTCCTTACCTAGCAGCATTTACAAATGGTATAGACTTTTTACCCTTCTTTTCAAAAGACCCCCAAATTGTTTTAAATAATTTTTTTTAATAAAAAAAATAAGGGGAGGGGGTAACTAAAAAGAAAATAAATAACAAACTTTAAGATTAAAATAAATTTTGTCCAGATGTAACTTTTATAGAATAAGCTCCTTTTTTGTTTTTTTTAGTTATTCTAGCCACATCTAAGTAATTTACTTTACCTGAGGCAGAGGCTCCTTTCCCGTATACTTTTGTTGTAATTCTAGGAATAATAGGTTCTCCTAATAATCTACCTGCTATTTTAATATTTAATCCAGATAAAAAAGCTGGTGTAAAATTACCTAGTTTCAGCAAATGAGGTTTATTATTATTATTACTATAACTATTACTAGAACTATTTAAATAAGAAGGTAAAGAGTTGGAATGCAAACTAAAATTGTTATTTCTAATAGCTTTAACAGGTTTATTATTAAAAATTTTTTGAATAGCTACTCTAGTTTTTTTTCTTTTATTTAAAATATTTAAAGATAAAAGATTAAGTAAAATATTACTATCATGATAAGGATGATGTAATCTAATTAATTGTAGTTCTACAGCTTTATTAAATTTTTTACTTAAAATAGCACAAATTAATTTAAATTTACTTTGAAAAATAGTAGTTAAATTAAATTTTCTTAATTTAAACAATAAATTTGTTTGCTTGCGCATAGAACTAGTATTTTTATTTTTAAATATAGAAATAGCTTTTCTTAATTTCCACCTATTATGTATTTTACTTCTTAGAGAAAAATTGTATGGGGCGGAGCTACCATAAGTTAAGGGATTAACCCCTCTAGGTTTTCTAGGGCTAGAGCTATAAATAGTACCTTCTTTCTTTTTAATAGAATTTAAATAAAATATAGAAAATAACCTAAAAACTTTTTTTTTAGGAATATTTAAATAATAAAATAATTGTATTGTTAATTTATCATTACTATGTTTTAAAACAGGTTTACTAATTAGACAATACATACTTTTAAAAAAATAAAATAATAATTTATATGTATCTTTAATATATATACTATTAGTTGCTGTGGGTGCTATAGCACTAGCTTTATTTAGATTAATTTTGCTTAGAATTAAAGGATTTTTTTTTGTAGGGTAGTTTTGTACAACTCTTTGTTTAAACTAGTAAATTTTGTTTCTTCCCCTGTGGAGAATGCTGTTCCTTCGGTTTTTTTTTCTTCAAATTTAGCCTGCATGGCTTTAGACCTAAATGGATCAAAAAAATTACTATGAGTATTAAATTTATATCCTATAATTTTATTATAATGCAATTTATTTTTGTTTATAAAAAAATTAGCTATTAAATTAACCACGCCTATTCTAGTTAAGCTTAAAGAACTCGTATTAGCTTTACTTGCTTTACTTGCTTTACTTGCTTTACTTGCTTTACTTGCGTAGCCCATTATTTGTTTTTTTATACAAAAATTAGGGTCTACTTTTGTACAGCTATGCTTAATTTTTTTGTTTAAATTAGCTGCATAATTATTACCTAAAATTAATAATCTAATTAATTTCCATTCACCTCTATTTAATCTAATAGTTCTATAAGCTCTTAATATAGCACTAATAGTTGAAACTGAAAATTTAGACTTTTTTATATTATTTTTTAAATTATTATAATTTTTATTATTATTTAGCATTTGTTGATATAAATCACCATTTAAACTTTGTAAATAATTAAAATTAGAATCAAAATATGAATTTTTAAATATTTTTATATTTGTATAATCTTTTTTTATTTCATTTAAAGTATTTAATTTTAAGACATTGATTTGAGTATCTACTCTTTTTTTAGTTAATTGCGTAACAGTAATACTATGATTTAGAGGATTCATTGATTTATCAGTCGTTGTATTTAGTTTTATTAAATTTACATTATTTAATTTACTATTAGTTTGCCCTCCCCTGCGTAGCAGCTAATTTTTTGTATAAAAAAAAATAAAAGCTAGCGAAGCAACCCCCTTATTTTTTTTATTAAAAATTTAAGGGCGAGCCTGGGCTTGCTAGGCAAGCGAATAGCGCTAGGCTTCTTTTTGTATTAAAAATTTAGCCCGATTTTTTTTAGCCAACTTTTAATTTATTCTTTTGCCTTTAAATTTTATTATTTTATTTTTTATCTAGCCATTTGCGTAGCTAGCTATTGCGCAGCTACGCTAGGGGGATTGCCCTATTTTAATCAGAGGGTTCCCCAGCTTACGTGGCTTACGAGGCTAACGCAAGTTGACTTTTCAATTAAGTAATCATGAAGAAAATATAGCTAAATTTATAGTTAATTTTAAATAAAATTTGAATTCTGATTTATCTTGCATTTGCTTCTTAGTTTCGTTGTTTCGCTAGCAAGAAAAATAGAAGAATTAGAAAAAATTTTATTTAACCTTATGTATAAAATACAAATTGATATTAGCTTCTCTTTTATTATTTTATTTTTACTTAAATTTAAAGAAAAGGACCCCTCATTAAGGTAGGGGCTTACCAGGAGTATAAAGGGCAAGCGCGAAGCGCTAGGCTTATTTTTTTTATTACAAAAATTAGCAAGCGATAAGCGCAGGGGGGTTACAACAAAAAAGCGTTCTTAGTTTCAATAAACCAGCTTATTAATTAATCAGTAGACCTGCCTTTAAGATACAAATATTTAAATTAAGCAAGGTTTGGTTTTTATTCGTATAGTTGTGCTAGCAGCCCCTGCTTTTTGGCACCCCTTATTAAATTTTTATATAAAAAAAAATAAGACTGCTAGCCTCCGAAGGAACACCTTATTTTTTTTATAAACAAAAAATAGAGGGGGGGCAATCGCTTTGGCGAATAAAAATAAAAATGGTTTACGGCCTTATTTTTTTTTTATACAAAAAAATAAAGGAATAAAACAAACTAAGCGTTCCTTCTTTTTTTTGGATAAAAAAATAGAGATTGCTTCGCGAAGCAAGAAAATTTTATTAAAAAGATTAAAAAACAAATTTTATAAAAGAAGAGTATAAATTATAATATTTCTATAAAAATAAATAATTATAAAAATACGAACATGTTGAAATTGGTAAACAATCTTCTCTTAAGAAGAAGTGGGTGTAAACCCTTAAGAGTTCAAGTCTCTTTGTTCGTAATTAAGTTTCAAATTTAGTGTAAAATAATTAAAGAGTGTAGTATTAATTGGCTAATATGTTGATCTCCAAAATCGAAGTTAGGTGTTCGAGTCACCTCCCTCTTGAAAAAAAAAGTCTCATTGAAAGAATATGAGGTTCCTCCGGATAAGCTAAAAAATTTAATAAAACTCCATGGGATTTTAAATTGGAGGGTATTAAATATTGTCTTAATGATAGTGTTTTACTTAGAAAAAGATTAAATTATTTCAGTGAGTTTATATTTAATTATTTCAAATTTGATATAAATAAATATCCTACAATTCCTTCTTTATCATTCGCAATCTTTATAAGAAAATATTTAAAGGAAAAAGAAATTGGTATAATCCCAGTTAGTAGTAAAATATATAAAAATATTAGACAAGCTTATACTGGAGTAGCGCAAAGCGCAAGTACGGAAATGTTTATTCCTTCTTTTAAAATCCTTAATAGAGATTTAAATAAAAAAATTTATGCCTATGATGTAAATTCTTTATATCCTTATATGATGCTAAATAATACTTATCCAATTGGAGTTGCAAGTTATATAGAATCTTTACTAAAGAAAGAAGTGAGCTGAATAGGAATTTATCATTATTTGGATTCTTATACGCTGAAATAGAGGCTCCAAACGACCTTGAGCACCATATTATTCAAAAACATCATCCTGTAAGTAAAAGAACAGTAAGTCCATCCGGTAACTTTAAAGGCTGGTTCTTTAGTGAAGAATTAAAGAATCTTTACTAAATTTTGATTACAAAATTACAATAACGAAAGGATATTTATTTAATACCCTCTGGGTAAGGCGGAGCCTAAAGGATTTATCTTTAAATAATGGGTAGGGCTTGCGCGAAGCGCTAGCCCAACTGATCTATTTGCTATTATAACTAATTATGAAAAAAGTCACCCAATGAATTTTATTAGTAAAATTTTATTAAATAGTCTTTATGGTAGATTCGGTATGGGAGAATTCAGTGGAAGTTATGAAATTGTAACAAAAAAAGAGTTCTATTCTTTAACTGAAAATGAAAAAATTGATATCTTAGATACGATTGATCTTGGTGAAAAAATCTTAATTCAATATAAAAATACTGTTTCATTAAGTGAAGAATTAAATGATTCAATTGCAATTAGTAATATTAATATAGCTATATCCGCAGCAGTAACTTCATACGCTAGAATCCATATGTCTCAATTTAAAAATAATCCTAATTTACCTAATCTTTATTACACAGATACTGATAGCTTATATTTTGATGGACCCTTACCTAATACCATGGAATATTACCAGAGATTGGGTGCCTTGAAATTAGATGGTATTTGGGTTGCTTATTTTTTTTTTAATAAAAAATATTAGCTGCTACGCAAGGCACTCTTTTTAGCTTCCAAAGTATATGCATTAGAAGATACAAATAATGGAGAAATGGTAATTAAGATTAAAGGATTGAATAAGAATATATTAAAAGGTATTAAATTAGAAGATTTAATTCCTTTACTTAAAAAAAGAGAAAAACTAACTCTTTTTAATGTAGAAAGTACTAATCTTAAAGATAACTGCTTTGATTGCTTTACGTAAGCCCTTAATTTTTGTTTCTTAATTGCGCAAAGCGCTTGCTAATTTTTTTTTATAAAAAAAAATAAAAGCCTAGCGCTTCGCGCAAGCCCTTATTTTTTTATTCTTATTTTTATTTATTTGCTCCTTTTGCTTATTGTTTCTGTTTTTATGCGCAGCAGCCCTTATAAAAAAAAATAAAAAAAAACAAGTAACAACAAAGGTTTTTTAGTTTAATGGTAGAACAGTGCTCTTTCTAAGCACAGGTATTAGTTCAATTCTAATAAAAATCAAAATTTAAAAAAAAAAGCAAAGGGAATAAAAAAGCAAGGCTAAATTTAAGAATAAAAGGGATAAGCGCTTGCTAATTTTTTTATATCAAAAAAAATAAAAGCAACCCTTATTTAATTTTATTAGGGGCTGCTTAATTGATTGCTACCTATGGCTGCTTTACACAAACAAATAAATAAATTGTTAGGGTTTAAAAGAAAGTCCTTCCCTCCTTTGTTTAGCGATCTTTTTACTATTATTAAAAAAATTAAGAAAAGGCTCACACACTACCCTTAAATTTTTGTTTGGAATCATAAAAACCTAAGCGCAAGCAAGGAATAAAAAAAAAAGCAAAGCGCTTGCTAATTTTTTTTTAATAAAAAAAAAATAAGCAAGGGGGAAATTATTCTATTTTGTTCTAGCGGTTTCTAGATCTTCAGTAATGATTCAATTATCTAGTTTTGTGGGGGATATTTTTAAGACTAATTTATTTAAAAGAGTAGTTAAAGTTTAATAAGAAAAATATAAACAGATTTTTGGGAATTAAATACAATAAAATCTTAGGATATAAATGGGTTTTTATAATCAACAGACGGGTTGTTATTAATAAGGTTCAAATCCTCAATATTCTATTTATTTACAAATATGGGCATAGAATAATTCTATATCCATAAAATGCAAATAAACTTCTTTAAAATTAAAAATTAAAAATAAAAAAAAAAAATTAAAATTAAAATTAAAATTAAAATTAAAGAAAGCTATTTCTCGTGAGAGAAATTTGGTCAGATAATCTTTTTTTAAAGTATAAAATAAAAATTTAAAGGTATAAATAATAATTTAAGTTACAATTCTTCTCCTACTTAATTTTAAGTTAGGTGATTCCCTCTCCCATTCTTTTTGTTTTTTAATTAAGGGCGAGCCTAGGGTTTGCTTATTTTTTTTATTAAAAATTTAAGGGAATGCTCAAGAAATAGTGTATATAAAAAAAAATTAAAAATTTAAAATGATTTTACAAAATTGTGTTTTATTTGCTTTTGTTTTTACTTGTTCTTATTTTATTTTTCATAATTATTTAAATAATAGAGGAAAATTTTCGAGGTTTTTAGGGGTGTCTTTTTTGTATAATAGAAATAATTTAGAGATATATTTTATTCTTTTTTCTTTTCTTTATTTAATTAATATTTTTTATTCTTTAATTATTATTGGGTTTTCTTATTATTTATTTGAATGTTTTATTTGTTTTATTATAGGTTTTTATTTTTCTTTTTTATTGTGTTTATTTATTTTTGAGAATTATAATTTTTCTAGTTGGTTTATTATTAAAATTAATCAGATTTTTGTTTTTTGTTGTGTAATTATTACTGTTATTTCATTTTTTATTTTAGGAGCTTTGTATTTCAAAGCAGGGGTGGTTATAGATTGTTTTGATTTATTTAATTATATTTATTGTGATGGTGTGGATAGTGTTGATAGTTCTAATTTAAATATGGATTCCCCTGTTAATAACAATTCTGATAATACGGGTAACCCTTCTAATTTATCTAATATTGATAATAAAGATGATTTGGTTTACACAGTAAAAAAAGAGGATGTGATTGTTACTAGTAAAGAGGTTATTGATAGTACTGTGGGTATGATTAAAGAGGTTTTATTAGAGAGTAGCGCAAAGCGCAAGGGGAGTGTGGTTGAGAATGTGGCTACTAGTGCTGGGGCTGGTACAGCTGCTGGAGCTATAGGGAGCAAGATTATTAGTAGTATGCCTAGTGGAAGTTCAACAAGTCAAAAATTGTTAGCTGGTGTGAGTGCAGCCGTTCTAACCGCTGCTGGTGTTGGTGGAGCTATTAAGGTAGTAAATGCCATAAGTAAAAATAGTTCTAAAAAAGAAAGTATTAAATCTATGAATAATTCAGATTCATCAGAGTCAGAGATTTTGCAGAATTCGGATTTGGATAGGAGTGTTAGTCCAATGGAAGGTTTTATACCTAGTGTTATAGAAAGATCTGAAATTTCTAGTCCTTTAGAGAGTTTATTAGAGTATCAGATATATTTTGGTGGTTTAATTTTAATAGGTATATTAGGGTTAATAATGGTTCTAGGTTTATGGTGCTTAAGTAAATTTAATTTAAATATTCTTAATTATTTTTTAGGAAGTAGCTTAGGTAACAAACTAATGACTTATAGCAGAAGCAAAATAAATATTAATTTAATTAAAAATATGAATAATAAATTTTTCTTAAGTATAATAGTTATATATAGTGTATTTATAATATTTTGTATATTAATTCAATTATATATAAATATAGAATTAAGAATGAACATAGGTGATTATATAGAAGTACACAACCATATAAAAAATAGTGGTTTAGGTTTATTGTTAATTAATAATATAAATAAAATTAGGCCCAATTCTCAAATTAGTATAACTAAAAATATAAAAAAAAATAAAAATAAAAATAAAAAACAAAAACAATTTTATAAGTTATACAAGTCTCTTTTTAAAAAAATTCTATTCTTCTACTTTTTCTACTTTTTATACTAGTTTAAATAGTGAAACTATAAATCAATTTCTTAATGAAATTGTTAATATATTAAAAATTTTAAATTTACATTTCTACTGGGTGACACCCTCATAAATGAAAGTATATTTAAGTTATCAAGAGATGAAATCAAGTAAAATACAAACAAAATTAATTAAAAAAGCCAAACCAATAAGTATATTAGTACCTACTGAACAATTAAATTATAAACAAATTAATTTAAGTTTAATGCCAAATTTAATACACTCTTTAGATGCAAGTAATGTATATTTATTGGTTAAAATTATACTACAATTAAATATAGCAAATCTACATAATTTATATACAATACACGATTGTTTTGCTAGTGATTATAGATCTAACTCTGATTCTTCAACCCCTTGCGCAGCTTCTTTATTAGGACCAACACTTATTACCCCATCATCATAACTCCTATAATCTAAAACCTCAATATGATTAATAATATCCATTAACACAGGTTTAAAACTTAAACTCTTCTCCAAACTAACCCTATTAATAATTGAATTTAAATCATTATCCACTTTTAAATCCAAAGAACTATTTTGTTTATTTTGTTTATTTTGTTTATTTTGTTTATTTTGTTTATTTTGTTTATTTTGTTTATTTTGTTTATTTTGTTTTAAAAATCACCAACCATAAGAACATTCTTATAATTAAAAACCCCCATACCTTTATCTCTACCACTCCCATAACATCTACCATTATTATACACAAAAGATCTATTATTAAAACCCCTAACAAAATCCTTAGACTCAAAAATATGCGTGTTTAACCCAGGTAGTACCTTAGTACTATTAAATTTTATATTTATTATATAGCTCATTATAAGAGTCAGGGATTATTTAAGATTAGCCTGTTTTATTTATTTTTTATACCCCCCCCCCCCAACCCTTGGGTTTTCTTTTTTTTTTTTTTTTTTGGGGGGGGGGGGGGTAAGGCTTTAAGTTTAAATAAACCTAAAATAGTAATTATTAAATTTAGCTACTATTCTTATTATTAAATCAACAAAAGACTTTAGCATAACGGTTAATGCAGTTCGCTCATAATGGATATTATAAGGGTTCAAATCCCTTAGGTCTTATTTTATATTAGGTAGTTTTATCTTTAGCACCTCTGCTTAAGCGCTTAAGCAGCAACCTTTTATTAAGACCTCCTATCGTTTGCGCAGGGAGCAGTAGCCCCTTTTTTATATATTATAAAGGGTTACAAGTTTATCAACCATTGGCTTGATTACGCTAAGCAACGGAAAAAAAAATTAAAAACTTAAAAGAGAGTTAAAATTCTAATGTTTTAATTATTTAATAATTAAGGAAAACTTAGGTAATTGTAAATATAATTTATAAAACAAATTTGATTTTGTGGAAAATATATATGGAAAATTTTTACTTTTTATGTAGCTCTGTTTTCATCTTACTTTAAAATAATTTTTCTAACCTTAACTAGTCTAATTTGTAACATAAAAAAATTTTGTTTTCAGCAGGATATGCTTCTATTTGACTAGGGTAAAACAAAAACTATATTTTGTTTTTATTATTAGTTTTACCCTTGCTTTTGTTCTACCTCTATTTTTGTTAGAAATAAAAATTTTAGGGCTGTTCCTTGCGCAGCAACCCCTTATTTATTTTTATATAATAGAAATTATAAACTTATATGCAAAATTCAGGGGTTGCGCGAAGCGCTAGGCTTATTTTTTAAAATTAAGAAATAAAGGTAAAATTTTATTAAAAAGTGAGATATAAAAATTTAACACTTAAGTTTGTTACAATTATATATGTATTTTTATATTGAATATACTTGTTTGATTATAATTTGTTATTCTATTTTGCTTTAGCTATCTCATGGTTTAAACACACTCTTTATTTCTTATTAATACTCACCTTAGCTATTATATTTTGAGATTAAAGCTATAATTATTTTATTATTTATTTTTACTTTTTTATAATAAAAAGAACTAAATAAAGCTAAAAACTAGTGAAAACAAATGTTTATTTTATTAATAAAAAAAGTAAAAAGATTGCTGAGGCTAAGAACTTAATAAAAATTAAAAAATTTAATCCTAAAAATAACCTAGCATTGCTTTTTTTTTTTATTAGCGCTAACTAGTTGCTACGCAGGGGAAAGAATAAGCCTAGCGCTTATCGCTTGCTTATTTTTGTTTATACAAAAAAAGCAAGCCCTGTAAATTTTTATTTGAAAAGGGGAAAAACCTTTTTAAGGAGCAACCGCTAAGGCGTGGGGTTTAGTTAGCCCCTAAAAAAAAGGAGGGTTAGCCAGCAAGGAGGTGGAGTTAAACAGGGGAGATCAACAAGTAGTTAATAAAAATAAATAAATTTACTTAGAGTAATAGAAAAATTCCTGTATTTATTAATAAATATTTAGATTAAATTAAATAATAGTCCTCCCTTGCTTAACTTTTTTTGCCTATGTCTGCTTTCTTATTTTTATTGTTATATAAATAATAATAAAAATGGATCTTGGCCAAAAGGATTCAAAAAAAATAAGTAAGCTACTTTTCATTATAAGAACAATAAAAACAACCTAGCATTGCAATAAAACCTCTAACTAAAAAAAGCCTAGCGCTTCGCGCTTGCTTTTTAAAAGCAACCCTTATATATTAATTTTTTTTTTAATAAAAAAAAATAAGGGGGGGGGGGTTTGTTATCTTCTAGTAGTTTGGCACTTACTCCTTTATCTGGATTTACTGCCATCTTTTATTAATAAAGTAAAAAGGCTAAATAACAAAATTTGGTTTATAGAATTAGTTTAACTCTAAGATCTTATTTCTTATCTTTTTTGCCCCCCTTGCGCTTTGCGCTACTCTAGCGTAGTTATTCCCCCTCCTTTTTAGCCCTTTTGCCTTTAATTTTTTTATATAACCCAATTTTTTAATCGCCTAAGCGATTGCTTCTTTTTATTCGCCTAAGCGATTGCCCCCCCTCTATTTTTGTTTATAAAAAAAATAAGGTGTTCCTTCGGAGGCTAGCAACCTTATTTTTTTATATAAAAAAAATTAAAACAAAAAATTAAAGGAACAAAAAAAAGAAATAGTAAAGTTAGCTAATGCAAGAATAAATATAACAAAAATGAGTTGTAGTTTAATTTGGGAAAACACCATTTTTTGGAAGTGGAATATATCAGTTCAAATCTGGTCAACTCAGTATAAAAATTTTCAATACATAACTGTGCAAAAACCTTAATTCTATTAATTAGCAAAAATAACCCTAATTCTTTTTTTAAAAATAAGCCATTGCGAAGCAACCCCCTCTATTTTTTTTTATAAAAAAATAAGGGACTAAATATTTATAAAAAAATAAGGGGGTTGCTTCGCTAGCTTTTATTTTTTTTTATACAAAAAATTAGCAAGGGAGTTGCAAGGCAAGCGATAAGCGCTAGGCAAACAAAATTAAATTAAGGGCAAAAAGAAAAAAAAATCAAAGTAATAACAGTTAGAAGGTGGGGGAATCTGATAATGGTTAATCGGTTATATTTGCATTATAATTATGATAGTTCAAATCTATCTTTCTCCAACTAGCTTAGAGGTTAAACCTAATAGAACTAATATTTATTCGCCAAAGCGATTGCTTTATTTTATTCCTTTTGCTACTTTTGCTGATATAAAAAATAATAAAATTAAGAATAATTCCCTCCGTTCCTCCGGATAGCTAGTGTAACTTATTTCTATTAACTATAAACTATAAACTATAAACTATAAACGATAGACTATAAATAAGAGAGTAGCAGCTAAAGCAGCATTCCCCTTATTTTTATAATAAAAAATTAAGGGGTGGCAAGGATAAACTAAATAATTTGGATAGGGATGTGTAATATTCTTTACTACTCTACATTATTTATTATTTTTTTATACTAAATTAGAGAGGGTATCCTAATAGGTTAAGGAGCTTACTTTGGGTGTAAGATGTTGCGCGTTCGAGTCGTGTCTCTCTCGTTATATTACTTTATTTTATTTACTAGTTATTTTTTATATAAATTGCTCTTTATTTTTTATCTTTTTTATTTAAGTTTAAATAATTTACCACGCCTTATTTTTTGTATACAAAAAATTAAGCCTTTGCCCCCCCCCCAAAGGGAGAGGTTAGCCCTTAATTTTTTTTTATAAAAAAAAAAATAAGCCATTGCCCAAGGCGCGGCCTAATTTTTTTTTTAATAAAAAAAAAATAAGGGGGGGATAAAAAAAAATAAGGGTTTGCGCAAAGAAGTGGGGGTAAATTATACTATAATAATACAATAAAACTATTTAATTTTATAACAGGGTCTTATGGCTGAGCGGTTTAAGCGAGGTACTGTTAATACCTTTTACAGAGGTTCGAGCCCTCTTAAGACCTACACTAAAAAAAAAATAAAGATGAAAAAAAAAATAAGCGCCTAGCGCTTCGCGCTTGCTCCCCTTTTCTTAATTTGTTCCTAATATTTTTATCTTTATTTTTAATTATAAAAATATAAAAAATAAAGAAAAATAATAATAAAACTTGTCCCTTCTTATTCTTAATCCTTTGACCTAGTGTAACAGGCAAAAGCAAAGGTAATAAAAAAAAATAGATTGTGTAGCCGCTGACTTAAAAAAAACCGCTTACTTTTTATCCCCCCCTCTTATTTTTTTTAGTTAGGGCTAAGCCGTAGGCTTAAAATTTTTAAGCAATAGTTTATAAAAAAAGCAACCGCTTAGGCTCCACCTTAATTTATAAAAAAAATAAGGCTTGCTAGCTTTTGCGCAGCTATTGCGCAGCTACGCAATAAATAAAAATTTAATAAACTTAAGAAGCCAACTTCGCTAGGGGGGAACATTTGTTTTTGTTAAAAAAAACAGCTAAGATCTTTCTATGATTAAAAGAATTAAAACAGGCTAACTATTGTAAAAAAAGTAAATTAATTTAAGGTAGTTTCTTTTCTTATTTTTTGTTCCCACTCCGAAGGAACCCTTATTTTTTATTTATTTAAGGCCGAGCCTAGGGCTAGCGCTACGCGCTTGGCTTAATTTTTGGTTTAAAATTTAAAACTCAGGGCTGTTCCTTGCGCAGCAAGCCCCTCCCCTTTGGGGGTTGCTTCGCTAGCAGCTAATTTTTTTATAAAAAAAAAATAAAAGCCTAGCGCTTCGCGCAAGCCCAAAATTAAGGCAAAAAAATTAGCGAAACAAAAAAAAAATTAGCGCTACCTTTTTATTATTAAAAACCCCTTGCTTTTCTAGCTGCACCAGCAAGGGCAAAAGGAATATAAATAAGAAATCTTCCCCCTTTTTATTCTTTATTTTTATATAAATAAAGATAAAAAATAATAAATTAACCTACCTTTGCTCTTTTTTATTATTATTTTCCTTTGCTTTTGTTTTCTTACTCTTTATTTTTTATTTTTATTTATTTTATATAAAAAAAGTAAATCTTTTTAAGCCTCTCCCCTTTGGGGGCGTAGCCTCTCCCCCCCTTGCGTAGCAGCTAATTTTTTTATAACAAAATTAGGGTTGCTTCGCTAGCTAACGCAAGGGGAATAAAAAAGCAAGAGCAAAACGAATAAAATTAAAAAGAAGCAATCGCTAAGGCGAGGAAAAAGGGGAGCGTTTAATCTACTAAAAGTTTTTGACCTCCTACGGTAGGCGAATAGTGGTAGAATTCTTATTATTAATTTATTTTAATTTACTATTTACTTAAGAATAAAATTTCTTGTTACACTGCGTAAGCAGTAAGCAGTAAGCAGTTAGCAGCAGGCAAGGAGCAGTAAGCACAAATAATAAAGCAAACCCCCCTCCCCTGCGCTTGCGAATTCTTAATTTTTTTTTTTAATATTAAGGGAAAAGGGAATAAAAAACAAACCTCCCCAGTTACCCCCCCCTCCCCTCCCTTCTATTTTTTTTTAATAAAAAGAATAAATAAGGGCGAGCCTCTCCCTTTTTTTTTTGGGGGGGGGGGGGAAAGGGGAAAAAATTTTTATTAAAAAAAAAAAAGGGGGGCGTCTTTCTTTTTGGGGGGTTGTTTTTTTTTTTTTTTTTAAAAAAAAAAAAAATTTTTTTTTTTTTTTTTTTGGCCCCCCCCCCTTTACGTTACCAACTTTTTATTTGGTAAAACGTTTTCCTAAAAAGCCCAAAACTCGGAATAAAATTTTTAAAAAAAAATTAATGGAGGGGGGGGGGGGGGTGGTAAGCAATTAATAAATTGAAACAATAAAACTAAGAAAAACAAACAACAGCTAAACGTTAAGGCGAGTATTAGAAAAATAATAGTATATTATAAAATACAAAAGAAAGTAACTACGCTAGCCCTCCTAGCTGTTCTAAAAAAAAATAATGAAAATTAAGCTAATTTTGTTTAACAAAATTAAAGGAGATACGCCCTTATAAAATAAAAGCCCTAGTATCGCAAGGAATAAAAAGCAATACAAATTAATATTAAATTAATTTTTTTTTTATAATTCTATTATCTAATCTTGTCTTCATCTAAAACAAATCTTCTAATATAAAATTTAATTCTGAAAAAGCAGTAAAAAAAAAATTGCTATAAGTATAAAAAGGGACTAGCTTTGCTTATTTTTTGTTCCTAAATTTTGTTGGTTACTTAAATTAGTTAAAGTTATAGCACCTGAACCTATTTCTAAAACAAATCCAACAGTTAATACAATAAAGAAAATAATTCCTACTGTAAAACCAAAAATAGAAACTTGGTACATTGAAACAGCTAATGGAAATAATAAGAGTATTTCAAGATCAAAAATTAAAAATAGAAGAGCTACTATCATAAAATGAATTTGGAAAGTAGATCTTGTTTGACCTGGTATAGGAGCGAAGCCGCATTCATATTGACTAACTTTTTGAAAATCAGGTTTATGTGGAGCTAATAAAATATTTAAAGCTAATAAAATAAAAGCTAGAATAGGAACAAAAATAAATATAAATAATAAATTATTCATCTAAATGTAAAATAAAGATAAAGATAGTAATTGTGTACTATTTAAGATTAATGAAGGTTTTATAAAAAAGAATAAATTAGTTAAAGTTAAAATAGCAATTAAATAACTATGAGTATTTGTTAATTTATTTATTCCTTTGTCTCCCTTGCTTTCGCATATAAGGCTACCACTCCTATTAGTATAAAAATTATTATTAGTTTTAGAATAAGGATAAGGTAAAGCAGTAACACTTAGCTTAGTTAGAAGTACTTTTACTATTTGTAGGTAATAACTACAACTTATAACACTCACTATTATAGCAACTAAAGATAAAAAATAATAACCATTTTGTAGGGCTGAATATAAAACTAACTGTTTAGAAAAAAAACCTATTAATGGTGGTATACCCGCCATAGAAAATAAAGAAACAATTAAAGAAAAACTCAGTAGAGGGTTTTTGAAGAATAATCCTTTTAATTCAGAAATAAAACTAATATCTTTTTCTAATTCAATATTTCCTTGCGAAAGCAACCCTTTATTATTATTATAAAAAGAACCTTTGTCTCCGAGGGCTAATTTTTTATCAGAAAATAAAAATAATGGTAGAGGGCTTGCGTCGGGAATGGGGAGTTGCTTCGCTAGCATCTATCTTTGTATTATCCTTAAATAATTTAAGATTCTTAAGCTTAAACACCAAATTGAAAGTAGGCTTATCTACGCTAACTAAATTATTAGAATAAAAATAATAAGTTAAACCTAAAATAATTAAAAAAATATTTAAATTAGTAATAGTATATTGTATAATATAAAATATAAAGGAATCTATCGATTGTTCAGTGTTTATGGATAAAGCTAATAATATAAAACCTAAATGAGATATTGTACTATAAGCTAATAATCTTTTTATTTTTTTTTGAGCTAAACCTAATAAACTACCTATTATTAAAGATAAAAAAGAAGAAATTAAAAAGATAGCCGTACCACTCCCTTGCGTAGCAAGGGTATAAGAATAAGCAGCTCCTCCGGATCCGGAGGGACCGGTAGAACCTCTTAAGGGCAAGAAAGCATCCAAACTAAAAATAGAAAAAAAATTACCACTGTTATTTATAAAAATAGTTTTAAAGTCTAGTGGTAACGAACCTATTAAGCTAAAAGAACCTAATTTAACTTGTAATTCTAATAATATAAATAATATAGCTATTTTTGGTATAATAGTTAACCATGTTGTAACTATTGTAGGAGTACCATCATATACATCTGGAGACCAGTTATGTAAAGGTGCTGCCGCTATTTTAAATAGAAACCCTATAAATATTAAACTTAAACCTAAACTTGTACCTTGTATAATATATTGTAAATTAATATCAATCACTGAATTTATAATATATATAGACTCTAAACTAGTAGTACCTGTATAAGAATAAATGATACCAGTTCCTAATAATAATATACATGAAGATAGTCCCCCTAATAAAAAATATTTTAATCCTGCAGAAGTTGAAGATTCTTTATCTTTATATAATGTTGATAATACATATAGTCCAAAAGATTGTAATTCTATACTTAAATATAAAGATATTAAATCGTAACTAGAGATTAATAAAGAAGACCCTAAACTACTAAATAATACTATTAATGAATAATCCGTTCCTTTTTTGTTCTCTAGCGCTTCGCGCAACCCTAATGGAGGGCAAGTAAAGTTAGATAAATTATTATACTTGAATTGAGGCCATGCAATTAATATCCCTCCCCCTATTATAAATAAGAAAATTTCTACTATTTGACTAATAATTGTTATTTGATAGAAACCACTAAAGATTCCTATTCCTCCGGAGTTGTGCAAAGCGCCTTGCGTAGCAGCTAAACTTTCAAAAGTTAAACAATTAAAACTCAAAGCACTAGCAAATAGGAATACAATTGATGTAATTCTAGTAACATGGATAGAAAAAATATGCGTGTTTAAACCAGGTAGTGCCTTAGCAACTATTAAAATTAAAATTGCGATTGTGATCATCACTAATATAAAAAAATTAGTTAGCGGATAAGCTAGGTCTTCTAATTTTATAATCTTGTAATTTAAAAATAAAGAATAAAAAAATAAAATAAGAGTAGCGCAAAGCGCAAGGGGGGGAATAAAGATAAAAGCGAATATATTTTATTATAAAATAAAGGGTAGTACGATATAGACTAAAAAGAAATAAATTTTGCTGCTTACTAGCGTTACTAGCGTTACTAGCGTTATTAGAGTTATTAGAGTAACTAGCGTTACTAGCGTTACCACGTTACTACGTTACTAGCGCGGCTGTATTCAAAAAAAAAACAGGTTCTTACATTTACGAGTAAAGAGAATCGAACTCTTACAATTTTTAATTAATTATGAGTTCCTAAGACCCACCTGTCTACCTAATTTCAGCATACTCGTAATTCTTATAATTATGCTTAATTTAATATTTAAATATTTATAGCTGCAGCGCAAAGCGCAACCTTATTAAATTAAAATAAGCCTAGCGCTATTCGCTTGCCTAGCCCCCCTTATTTTTTATATAAATAATTAAGGGGAGAGGTTCGCCCTTATTTTTTATATAAAAAAATAGCCTAGCGCTTATCGCTTGCTAATTTTTGTTTATAAACAAAAAATAAAAGCAAGCCCAAGGGTCGCCCTAATTTTTATAAACAAAAAAATAAGAGGGGGTTGCTTCGCTAGCTTTTATTTTTTTTTATACAAAAAATTAGCTGCTACGCAAGGGGGAAATAAAAATAATAATAAAATTGACTATCGGCCAAAAGGTAAAAAAATAAGGTAAATAATTGGTCATTATTGTTTAATACTAATTCAATTATTAATAAAAATTTTTTTATCTTGTTTTTAATAGCAGCTCTAGTTTTATGAAAAAAAAAATAAAGTGATTAATTAACATAAAAAGTTAAAACGCATTATAGTTATATAATATTAATATCTCTTCTTTTATATTTTCTTGGTAATTTAATATTTTGATGTTTCTAGCTTAAGCTACTCAGTTAAATTAAAAATTCGCTTACTTTTTATTGTTATTTCCCCCACTATTTTTTTTCTAAAAAAAATAAGGGCGAGCTTTATTTTATTGTGTAAAAAAAAATTTCAGGGCTTATTTTTCTGTAAACAAATTAAAGGGGTTGCTTTTATTTTTTGTTTATAAACAAAAATAGCAAGCGATAAGCGCTAGGCTACGCCGTATTCTTAATTTAGGGGAAAACCTGAAGCGTCGGCAAGGGTCAAATTTATTCTTTAAAAAATAACCTAGCATTGCTCTTTTTTATGCGCAGCCCCCTTATTTTTTTTTTTATAAAAAAAATTGAGGGGAGCCCTAATTTTTGTTTTAAAGCCCTAATTTTTTTTGTATCAAAAAAATTAGCGCAAGGGGGTTAAATTTTTTATTTTTATTTTTTTTCCTTTTGCTTATTTTTTTTCTTTATTCTTATTTTTATTGCGAAGCAACCTAATTAAAAAAATAATAAAAAATAAGAAGAAAAAAAATTAGCAGCGCAAGCAGGCAAAAGTTAAGAAATTAAATAGAGAACTTGCTTTAATTTTTCAACAAAATTAGTATAATTAAAAACAAAAATTAAAAATTAAGATTGTAAAGGTAACATTTTAAATGCATGGAATGGTATAGGACTAGCTAAAGTCCATTCTAAAGTATTAGTTGGTTGATACCCCATTTTACTTTCTTTTAGATGCGTAGCAGTAAAAAATGGTAATACAACCCAAGGATTGTTATTGCTTATTCTTTCATTAGCAAAAATATCGTAGATAATATAACCAAATAAAATAGTAGCTATTACAGAAATTATAGAACCTAAACTAGATATTTGATTCCATCCACTAAATGCATCAGGGTAATCAGGTATTCTTCTAGGCATCAATTATGTTAATTATAGGTTTCCTCTTTGCGGAGTTTGCTAATTTTTTTTAATAAAAAAAAAATAAGCAACCTAATTTCTTAATCTTACGGTTAAGTTCAGACTATGTCTTTCAGTTTGTAAATTAATACGACACAAAACTGATCGGGCGCTTCTGTTATATAACAGCATAGGCTTAGTTGGTATTACTCCCCTATTAGTCGTTGAACGTCAATTACTCTGAGTTATCGTTACTCATTATACCGAGTAAATATTCGCTGCAAATAAACCTTATAAAATATTGTTTTAATAAAAATTAAGGTTGTTCTTGCAATTCACCCGATTGTCTATTAAGTTTATAAAGACTTAAAGAGGCATGATATTATTTTTAATTATGTAATTTAGTTCTTGCATAAAGTTTACCTTTAAAAAGCAAGCCTGGTTTGATATATTTAGATAAAGTATCCTAGCGCTTCGCGCTTGCGCAGCCCCCTTATTTTTTTTTTTTATAACAAAAATTAAGGGGAGCCCAATTTTAAAAATTTAGCACAATCAACAGTAGAATAAGACCCTATATTAGGTCTATCATCAAAATCGTATACATATACTAACTTTGTTAAATTAGCTAAAGTTTCAGGTGATTTTAATTTTCCTGCGCAAGCAAGCAAGCAAGCAAGCAACCAAGCAAGCAAGCAAATTTAGAGTTGTTTAAACTGTTTACCCTCTTTTATTTTACCTATTGGGGTTAAAGAACCTAATCTAATTTGAATAAATTCAGGTTTATGTTTAAAACCTAAAGTTGTAACAGCTGTAGGGCAATTATTTAAACCCACTATTTTTTTTAAATAATAAAATGTCTAAGTAGTATTGTTCCCTAGATAGCATATATTTTTTTGTAACTTTACCAGTTTTACCTAAATTTTCTAATATTACCAACATGAAATTATTATGTGTATAATAATTCAAACTATTATAAATAGGTAAATTTCTTTTTAGCACACTAGGTGTCCAATAAGATAATAATTTTCTAGATCCGCTCAGAGCACTACCAACATAAATTTTACCATTAATTAAGTTTATCCATTGGTAAATTAAAGTTTTTTCCCTATTTTCTATACCTATTGTATTTCTATCTAAATTAGGCTTATAAACTTTTACTGGTTTATTTAAATATAAAGATTTAGGGCAAATATGAGGACCAAAAGGTTTAAGAGGCAATAAAGATAAAGCATATATACCTAAATTAAAACTATTGTTTTCAACATAATTAAAGAATAACATAAATACACCGGCCATACCTAAAAAATGTTGTGGGAAGAAAGTTAAATTAACCCCAACAAATAAAGTTCAGAAATGTATTTTACCTAAGAAATCATTAATATTTCTACCTACTATTTTAGGTGTCCAATAATAAAATCCTGCAAATAAAGCAAAAACAGCTCCCATAGATGATACATAATGAAAATGAGCTACAACGTAGTATGTGTCATGGAATGCTACATCTAAAGAAGCATTAGATAAAATAACACCTGTTAAGCCACCTATAGTGAATAAAGCTAAAAATCCTATTACAAATAATAAAGGAGTATTATATCTTAAACTACCACCATATAAAGTAGCTAACCAAGAAAATATTTTTATTCCAGTAGGAACTGCAATTACCATAGTGAAATAGGAGATTAACCCTAATTACCTTTTTAATAGGCAAGTAATTATTAATTAAAAACCCTTTCCCAAACCGTACATGATAGTTTCCAATCATACGGCTTTCCAAAGAAAAATTTTGCTTGCTCCCATAGGGGCTTGCGCAAGCAACCCTTTTTTTATTAAAAAAAATTATTTTTATTATAATAAATTTAAGAAGTTAGCCCTAGCATTGCTAATAAACTTTTCTTCTGTTTCCCTTCAAATTATAAACAAAACAAACAAATTTAATATATAATTCTACTATGAAAACTCCGTTACCTCCATTTATAAAAAAAGTCAGGTAATCCCAAATTCTTAAATAAACCGCATTAATATCTTTTTAGACCCCTTATAATCTAATAATGATCCTTATGAATTTACTCAGCAACTTATAAATTCCATTTTTATTTTAGATATATTTTAAAAGGTTCGTTATCCTAGTCATAAAGATCATAGCTCGAGAATGAAATAATTTAATAAAATTTTAAATTTAAATTCCCTTTTTAAACATGCTGTTGTCAGTGTAAAGTTGGCCTTTACTGCCTAAGTTTAATGCTTTACATCACTAATAAATTTTATATAAAAAATGATCTACAAAATATGGTAAAATAAAAGGTTTTATTTTTTTTAAATTTTGTTCATTTATAAAAATTCTAAATTTATCTTTTTCTTTTTGAATAGTAGGATTAATTTCAAATTTTATAATTAGAAAATTTATCAATAAAACTATTTCTTGTATATTAAAATTATCTGTACATAAGATTAAACCTTTTTTTCTCTTACTTCCATCCCCCATAATTCAATTAGCTAATACGATATAATTTATATGAAAAAATAATTCTGGTTTTATAGTTTTAACTATTTTATTTTTCTTTATATTATAAAATAAATTAAAAATTTCCATTAAACAATCTAACTGTCTAGTTTGTAAAGTTAAACTAAAAAATATTTTATTTCTTTTTAAATGTTTAGCTCAGATAGGTTTATTTGAAGATAAATAAGCTAACTCATTATAAATATACCAAAAATAAGGAAAATTTATTAATGATTGGTTAAACACTATTCTTGGATTTCAATGTCCTACCTTTCTAAGTCAACCATCTGACAATATTAAACCTATTATAATACTTTTAGCTTTAGTATTTAATTTAATTAAATTTCTTTCTTCTTTTGTTAATTTTTGTTTATTAAACATAGAAGAATAACCTAAATTTTTATCTCATAAAGTTAATTGATTTAAATAATTTTTATTATTTGTAGAAAAATTTGAATGGGAAAAGCAATTATAAAATTTATTTAAGGACAATGATGAGGTTCTTACACCTAACGATTTATTTAATGAGATGGCGCACGTTGCTGCTGTAAAATAAGCTCTCGTATCTACATCCATTCCTACAGAGAACATGTGGTGAGACCAAACTAAGAAACCTAAAATACCAATAGAAAACATAGCATAAACCATACCTATATACTATTGATTTTTTTAATTATCAAATTGGACCATCTCTTTGCCAACTAAACCTCTTTATTTAAAATTAAAAATGCTCCCTCCCATAGGGGCTTGCTTGCTTGCGCATAAAATTAAAAATTAAAAATTAAGAATTAAGAATATACTATACTATTCCATTTTATTAAAAAATGTTTCCATACTTTCCCTAAAACTGAGTTAGCTGTAGCATTATGAGCGTGAAGTTTTCTAAGTTCATAGAATTTATGAGCCAAATTAATTCTAATCATTTTTTCAGATCTGCAAGGATTAATTTTAAAATAGTTCTCAATTAAAGATAAAATTTCTTTTTTTTTATAACAAGTTCATTTAAATGCTTCTTGTTTCACCATTGGATAAATAGTACCTCCATATAGTTCTACTAAAGCTTCTAATATAAATCTATTTTTTTGATAAGCTGTTATAAATATTTGCCCAGAAGCCTCACTTAAGTATATGCTCCCATCAGTATCAAAAAATCCTGATAACCAAGCATTAAAATAAGTTAATGGTTTAGGATCTTTTAATTCTATGTAATATTTATCACAAATTTTACCTAATTGAAGAATTCTTATAGGATTTTGTAATAAACCGTTAATTTTTTCAATTAAATTTAATAAACCTTTTTTATGATGTAGTCTATATCTTAGGTAATTATCACCACTATAAAGTTTTACAGATCCACCAAATTCTTGTTTTATTAAATATAAACATTTTTTATCTCTAAGATGTGTAACTATTTCTAAACTTGCATATCCTTTTTTGGTCAGAAGAAAACAACCATCTCCGTCAATAAATCCTGCTAATCACTCATAAAATCTTTCATCTTTATCTTTTTTAGGTAAAATTTTGTTATCCTTATTTAGTTGCTTTGAGCTATTGCTATTGCTAGGATTAGCCCCAGATAAAGCACTTTCGCTTTTAAAAAGATTCGAGAGTTTTTTATTCGCCAAAGCGATTGCCCCCCCTAAAGGGAGGCTAGCAGCTAATTTTATTATAATAAGGCTTACGCATAAAAAGGGTTGCTTTCGCTAATTTTTTATTAACGAAAAAAAAAATAAGGAATAAAAAAGTATCTTTTAATAAAGTTGACAACAAACATATGGTCTCTGAGATTCCTACTAACATGCTTAACTTGAAAAATTCTATTATCCCAAGTTTAAAGTTTTCACTTTGTGCTTTGGTTACCTGCGGATTATCATACTTTACTAAAATTTTTACTGATGAAATTTGCAAGGCAAGCTTTTTTATAATCGTAGTATTTAGTAATATGAATTGTTTAAATTCTTTGATTTTCCTGCTTATAGTTTGTTGCGTTAATAAGTTTAAGCTTATTAAAGGGCTATTTTGTATATAACCAAAGATAGGTTTACCTGAAAATGTAGAAACTATGTGACTTACAATACCAAAACCTGGTATAATTAAAATATAAACCTCAGGATGACCGAAGAACCAGAAAAGATGTTGATATAATATAGGGTCACCTCCTCCTGCTGGATCATAAAAGCTAGTATTAAAATTTCTATCAGTCAGAAGCATGGTTATTGCCAAATTTCTTGATATACAAGACTACGTCCTATAAATACTAATTATTTATTTGCACTATATAAAAATAAAGCGCTATTGTATTTTTAAAAATAACACTACGCAACCGAAGGCGAGCTGCAGACGGGGCGACTATTATTTAGAGTATATACTTTTCTATTCACATAGAAATAGGGAATAAATCTTAATAATCTAAACGGTACCTTGTTTACTTTATCCTAATGGCTCTTCCTAGGGCTAGGCAACAAAGCCAGCTACCCATATTAGCGTAACTTTTTTATTAGAGCTATAAAAAGATAGCTGCTAGCGAAGCAACCCCCTATTTTTTTTATTTTAAAAAAAATAAGGGGAGGGGAATTGGAGTAATAAGGGGCTAATAAAAATTGTTTAAATGATTCCAAATAAAAACAGCTCTCTTATCATTCATTTCTGATTTTAAAGATAAAACATTACTTATATTTTCCTGAGTATATTTAAATCTAGGATTAAATAGGTTAAGAATCCCAGCCCAATCCTTATAATCTAAATATTTGGATCCAAATAAAGGAAATTTCTTTAAATAATTTATTAATATTAAATTACTTTTTAAATTTGTAGTTCTAAGCCTATATTGAGGGTGGCTTGTGTTTTCTCTAATATTTTTAAGGTTCACAATTAAAAATTTACAAATATTATTTAAAAATAGTTTATTGTTGTAACCTAAATGATCTTTTTGTCTTTGACTTAATTCAAACTTACATTCTATTTTAGGATATTTACCTGTAAAACTTGTTCTAACACTAAAATGGCCGTCAGCATCAATAAATCCAGATAACCAAGCATCTTTAATTAAAGGTTTATTATTTAAAGATAATTTTTTTAAATTCAATTGTGGTTTTTTTTTATTAAGTCAATCAATTAAATTATAAAGTGAATTAATTTTAGGCGTTCTCATCTGACCATTTAATAATTTAGCTAAATCTAAAATTCCATTTTTATCATTAACATAGATAGTATAAGCATTTACACCTTTTTTACTTATTAATGAACCATACCCTATTTTTTTTTGTATTTGTAACGCCAAAGGTAAATCTTTTTTATGAAATATTATTTGAATTGAAGGATAATTAATCTTACCTTTAGGGGTTCTATCTGTTTTAGGTACAATTATAGTACCATCTCCTTCAATTAAACCAGTTAAATAACTTATAAAATTACTATTTATATTAGAATTTAACAATATACTATTAGAACAGATTATTTCTAGCTTATATTCTCTGAGGGTCATTAATAAATCCAAATTAATTAAATTCCCTGCTGATTGACTATCTGCTATTAAATTAAGATAGTGGTTCCAGCATATAGCCAGATTTAAAGCAGGCACAATAAAAAACTCACCAGCTAAAACAGGTAAAGATAATAATAATAATATAGCAGTTACAAAAATAGCCCAGACAAATAAAGGAAGTTTATGTAAAGACATACCATTAGTTCTCATATTAAGTGTGGTACTTATAAAATTTATAGCACCTAATATTGAAGAGATACCTGCTAAGTGTAAACTGAAAATTGCTAAATCCACTGAACCACCTGAATGTGACTGAACTCCGGATAATGGAGGATAAACAGTTCACCCAGTACCAGCTCCATTTTCAATTAAAGAGCTCAATAATAATAATAATAAAGAAGGTGGTAATAACCAAAAAGAAATATTGTTCAATCTAGGGAAGGCCATATCTGGGCTCCCACAATGTACAGGTAAAAAATAATTACCAAAACCACCTACCATTCCAGGCATTACCATGAAAAAGATCATAATGAAAGCATGAGCTGATATTATAAGTGAAGTAGGAAAATCGAGCCGTATACCGAAGTAATTAGATCCAAAGACCCCTTCCCGAACCGTACGTGATACTTTCACATCATACGGCTCTCTAAGGTATAAAGCTAACGGGGGGTGAATTATGGAATATATATTATTAATTGTCTTTAGGAGAAAGTCTACCTCTGTGATAGTCTATGTGGCACATCTTACACAGTGGAATCTGTTTTCTATTCATTCTAGACATCATTGATGTTAACCAATCCGCCTTTATTGCCTTGCTAGAATCTCTAAGTTTTCTAACATGGTGTACTTCTATATTTTCGGTAGAGCCACAGTGAGTACAGCTTGCCTCAAAGATGTTTCTTGTCCTAAATGTAGCCTTAGCTAATTGATCTAATCTGGATAGAGGATTGATTTTGGAAATAGCGGTGTTATGAAAGGTCGTAGGTTTTGCGAAACTTTCTTGAGGGAAAGAGGCTTCAACCTTATTGTTTACGATAACTTTTAAATCTTTACCATATTTTTTAAATACTTGTCTAGCCGTACCTAGTCTAAGTTTAGAGGCTAGGGTTAATACGCAGGAGTATTTTAATATATAATGGATTCTACCTAACATTCCGTAGTTATCAGCGAAAGAATAGTAGTTACTAATACCTTTTCACATTATATAGAAATGCTTTACTATGTGCGTCACTTCGAAAGGGTGCATATGTCCCCATCTAGTGGGCGCCCCACCTCTTTTAGCAATTCCTTTGGTTTCTAATTTTGAGACTAATTTACTAATTGGGGCCAGTAATTCTGGTCTGGTGTTCACACTGGATAAATATGTAGTACCACCTCTAGTAATTTTAATTACTGGTCTCTTACTTAAAGGCGTGATTCTGATATCTGAACCTAGAAAATGTGCCATTGTTTCTTTTGCGTTGGTAATCTTAGTCTTGTCCAGATTAAGTGTAAGATTTAACTCTTGAGATAAAAATGTGTAAATTTTGTCTCTTAAATTAATGCAGTCTAGTTTACTACCTATGATCCCAATAAGAAAATCGTCTGCATATCTAACGTATTTTAGTCTTTTATAACTAGAATCTTTATGCATTCTGGAACCGATATTGTTCTTATGAATAGTCTTAATTTGACCAATTCTAGATAGTCTTCTCCACTCTGGGTTAATTTTATGTCTAGTTCCGGTTTCAAAAGTTGCTCTAAGGTTTTCGATGTAATTATCGAATTCGTGCAGTAAGATATTACAAAGGATGGGACTTACTATTGACCCTTGTGGAGTCCCTAAATTAGGAGAAAAAGATTGCCCTTGGAAAAGGTAACCTGCTTTTGATGCTTTATGTAAAAGATCGGTGAAGCCTTTGTCCTGGATTCTATTTTTCACTAGTTTAATTAGAAGCTTGTGGTCGAAGGTGTCAAAGCATTTGCTTATATCTCCTTCTATGAACCAATTAACTGCTGTGTAGGTTCTTTTGATTTGGCCTAGGGCAGAATGGCATCCTCTTTTAGGCCTAAAGCCGTGAGAGTTTACCGAAAAGGTAGGTTCAAAAATTGCTTCCAGGATAAGTAACATCGCCCCTTGAACTATTTTATCTCTAGGGGATGCTATTCCTAGGGGTCTAGTGCCTTTTCCATTAGCTTTGGGTATTTCCAATCTTCTGGCCGGTCTGAATTGGAATTTATTGGTGTTCAATTCTTTTTGAAGATTTTGGAACCACGAGAAGTTTAAACCATCTAGGGTTTCCTTATCTATTCCCGGAGTCATGTTACCGGGTGAAGATTTTAGTTTAGTGTAAGCTGCCATTAGTATGTCTGTGTCAGAGAGTAGTTTCAACATCTTGGTATTTAATAAGTTTTTATTCTTTAAATTTGCCTCTGTAAGTTTCCCCAATTTATCAAAGCCCGCAGGAAGTGAGTTCTTGGTTGATATACCTCTGGACCCCTTCATAAAGCCTTTATTCAAGGATCTTATTACTACGAGTCCTCCGTCACCCCCAGGATTTCTCCTTTCGGGTGATCCCGAGTTCCTGTATTGTCCACCAATGTGCTCTTTTAGGTGTCTCCTCTCCTTGGGGTTGCTTCCAGCAACCTGTCCTCTCGACCTAATCAAATGTGCTACCTCAATGTAAAATAGCGCACCCATAAGAAGGAGCCCTGCTATCACTTTTAGTGATAGTAAGTCTGGAACTGAAACCAGCGTGGAAAGTTGTAGAGATTCGTTAACCTCACCATGAGAGTTGTAGCTCGCTAATATTCTTTCAATCAGCTTTACGACCATGCTATTTTCACCGTTTAGTTGGCCCAAACTGGCTAAGATCGTTGCTTTAAGGCTCGATATTCCTGTTATATTTAAGGAAATCGGATTCGGTTGACCCTGTGTTGATACGAAGCTTTCGAAGGCTCCGCCAACACTATGGACAATAAAGTGAAACGGCGCACCATTGAACAATTGGTGGTCTCCTTGTAATACTTGAACACCTGGAGAAGATAGCTCTAGTCTAATTAATAAAGAAAAAGCAGTTCCAATCATTCCAGCAAAAACTGAAAAGATTAAATAAAGAGTACCTATTTCCTTAGCATTTGTTGAATTTATTCAATTCATATGCTAATTACTATAATTTATTATTTACTTAATTAAAAAGGTAATATTTTATTTAACTCAACCCAGTTCTAGTACTAAAACTAGTCCTAGTGTTTGTCTAGTTATAAAAATTAAGCCTAGCGCTTCTCGCTTGCTTATTTTTTTGTATTAAAAAAAAAATAAAAGCAAACCCCCCAAAAGGAAGACGCGCCCCCTTATTTTTTTTAATTAAATATTTTTACCCTTTGCCCCCCCCCCCCACAAAAAAAAAGGGGGGGCCTCGACCTGCGTTACTTTTTTTGTAGAAAAAAAAAAGAAGTTGGGGGCGGGGATGCCGTTCGCGGTCGGGTTTGTTTCTGTCT
>Ga0137409_10001134_pt1 | contig 28809 bp, 24 predicted proteins | sample CZODoug1_16funga_FD_122059 | JGI IMG/M metagenome (GOLD analysis project Ga0137409, IMG submission 122059) | Vadose zone soil fungal communities from Angelo Coast Range Reserve, California, USA - CZODoug1_16fungal (Hybrid Assembly) | ecosystem: Environmental > Terrestrial > Soil > Vadose zone...
CACCCGTTCCGGGCGAGCAGCTTTTTCGCGTACGAGATGTTCCATCACCGGCACACGCCCGAGATCGAGCAGGCCTCGGGCGTCGACGTCCTCTTCCAGCCCCACTCCACCCCGCTCGTCCGGGGGGTCTTCACGACGAGCTACGTGCCGCTGAAGCAGGAGATGACCTCCGACGAGCTGCTCGAGATCTTCCGGAAGGCGTATCCCGGCGAGCGCTTCGTCCGGATCAGCAAGGGCTCGACCAACGTGACGTACGTCAAAGGCTCCAACTTCATCGATCTCGGCGTGGCCGCCGAGGGAAAAACCGCGATCGTGTTCGCGGCGATCGACAACCTGGTCAAAGGCGGGGCCGGCCAGGGCGTCCAGTGCCTCAACCTCATGTTCGGCCTCCCGGAGGATGCGGGGCTGCTGACCCCGCCGGCCCAGCCGTGACGAAGAGGGCCCAAAAAGAATTCTTTGTGGTGAACGCACCGAGGAAATCGCTTCGTGTCTTTGTGTCTTCGTGTTTAATGAGCTGACGATGACGAGCCTTCTGAAGACCTACAAGACCTTACCGCTGGAGCTCGCCCGGGGCGAGGACGTCTGGGTCTGGGACACGGCCGGCAGGAAGTATATGGACCTGTACGCCGGCCACGCCGTGTGCTCGACCGGCCATTGTCACCCTCACGTGGTGAAGGCGATCCAGGAGCAGGTCGGCCGGCTGATGTTCTACTCGAACGTCGCGGCGTTCCCGCTCCGCGAGGAGGCCGCCGCGCTGCTGCTCAAGCATGCGCCCGCCTTCAGCGCCGCCCTCTTCGCCAACTCCGGCGCCGAGGCGAACGAGAACGCCCTCAAGATGGCCCGGCGCCATACCGGCCGCCCCGGCATCGTCGCCATGATCGCCGGCTTCCATGGACGCACCGCCGGCGCCATCTCCGCCACCGGCATCGAGAAATACCGCAAGCAGGCCGAGCCCCTCGTGCCCGGCATCAGCTTCGTCCCCTTCGGCCAGGTCCCGGTCCTCGCACGCGACACGGCCGCGGTCCTCCTCGAGCCCATCCAGTCGATGGCAGGTTGCAAAACCGCCCCGGCCGAGTACTTCCAGAAGCTCCGCGAGGCCTGCACGAAGAACGGCTCGCTCCTGATCTACGACGAGGTGCAGACCGGCATCGGCCGCACGGGGACGATGTTCTTCACCGGCCGTTACGGCGTCAACGCCGACCTCATCACGCTCGCCAAGGCCATCGGCAGCGGCATCCCGCTGTCCGCGGTGCTCGCGACGAAGGAGGTCGCCGACAAGGTCCAGTACGGCGAATATGGCGCGACGTTCGGCGCGGGCCCGGTCGCGATGGCCGCCATGAAGGCGACGCTCGAAGTCGTCGAGGGGCTGCTCCCCAACGTCGTCGAAGTCGGCCGCTACCTCGCCAAGCGCTGCGAGCACACGCCGGGCGTCCAGGAAGTCCGTGGCATGGGCTTCCTGCTCGGGCTGAAGCTCACGGGCGAGGCGCCCGCCGTCCAGAAGGCCCTCCTCGAAAAGGGCTTCATCACCGGCACGGCCGATGAGCCCGGCGTGCTCCGGCTGCTGCCCCCGCTGACCCTGACTCACACCCAGGTGGATTCCTTCGTGCAGGCCCTGGGAGACGTGTTGAAGGCCGCCCCCGTCGGAGTTGCTGTACCCTGATGCCAAATCTCAAAGGCCGCTCGTTCGTCTCGACCCTCGAGTTCAAGCCCGCGGAGCTGGAGTTCCTGCTCGACCGCGCGAAGGCCCTCAAGAAGACCCGCCGGAAGAAAGGGAAGAAGCCGCTCGCCGGCAAGAGCATCGCGATGGTCTTCTTCAACCCGTCGCTGCGCACCCGCGTGTCGTTCGAGGTCGGCATCGCCGAACTCGGAGGCCAGGCCGTCACGATGTCCGTCGGCAGCGAGTCCTGGTCCCTCGAATACAAGGACGGCGCGGTCATGGACCAGGACAAGACCGAGCACATCAAGGACGCCGCCCAGGTCCTCTCGCGTTACGTCGATGCCATCGCGGTCCGCTCGTTCCCGTCGATGAAATCCCACGACGAGGACATGGCCGACCCGGTCATCGGCTCGTTTCGCAAATACTCGAAGGTGCCGGTCATCAACATGGAGTCCGCGCTCTGGCATCCCTGCCAGGCGATGGCCGACGCCATGACCCTGCAGGAGAAGCTCGGCAAGCTGAAAGGCAAGAAGGTGACGCTGACGTGGGCGTACCATCCCAAGGCGCTGCCGATGGCGGTGGGCAACTCGTTCGCGGCGATCGTCTCCCAGCTGGGCGCCGATCTGACGATCGCCCATCCGCCGGAGTTCGCGCTCGAGAAGAGCTTCCTCGACTCGCTCCCGCGGCCGCCCCGCATCGTCCACTCCAAGGAGGAGGGCCTCGAGGGCGCGGTCGCCGTCAACGCCAAGTCCTGGGGTGCGCCGGCCTTCTATGGCAAGTGGGAGGAGGAAAAGAAGATCCGTGAGGGGCTGCGCTCCTGGATCTGCGACTCCGTCCCCAAGGGCGCGACCTTCCTGCACTGCCTCCCCGTGCGGCGCAACGTCGAGGTGGCCGACGCCGTCCTCGACGATTCGGCGATCTACGACGAAGCCGAGAACCGGCTTCATGTGCAGAAAGCGATTCTTTCGGAGCTGGTATGAATCCAGAGCATCTCAACCTCCTGCGCCAGGCCCTGCCGTTCATCAACCGCTTCAAGAACAAGACTTTCGTGGTCAAGATCGGCGGCGAGATCGCCGACACCGACCAGACCCTGCACTCCTTCTGCGAGGAGGTCGCGCTGCTCTCCCAGGTCGGCATCCGCGTCGTCATGGTCCACGGCGGCGGCAAGCAGGCCACCCAGCTCTCGAAGCAGCTCGGCATCGAGACCCAGATGATCGACGGCCGCCGCATCACGGACGAGAAGACGCTCGACGTCGTCATGATGGTCTTCGCCGGTCAGATCAACACCGAGATCATCGCCGCCCTGCGCGAGTACGGCGCCGAACCCGTCGGCATCTCCGGCGTCGACGGCGGCATCATCAACGCCGTCAAGCGTCCGCCCCAGAAGGTCCATAACGACAAGACGGGACAGGACGAGGTGGTCGATTTCGGCCACGTCGGCGACATCCAGTCGATCGATCCCAAGCTGCTCGAGACGCTCCTGGCGGCGGACTTCGTCCCGGTCATGGCCTCGCTGGGCGGCGACGACTCCGGCAACATCCTCAACATCAACGCCGATACGGTCGCGTCCGAGATCGCCTCCGTGCTCAAGGCCGAGAAGCTGATCCTCGTGACGGACGTCGAGGGAATCCTCCGGGAGGACAAGACTCTCATCTCCCGGGTGACGCCCCAGGAGATCTCCGACCTGATCAAAAGCGGCGTGATCCGCGGCGGCATGGTGCCGAAGGCGATGTCCGCGGTCGAGGCGCTGAAGGACGGCGTCCAGAGCGTGCATATCATCAGCGGCAAGAAGCAGTCGACGCTGCTCGCCGAGGTCTTCACCGAGACGGGTTCGGGCACGATGATCCACCGGAACCACCAGTCGGTCGTCAAGCGGGTCCGCAAGAAGGTCGTTCCCCCGGCGCCGTCCGCCAAGACCGGGGAGGAGAAGCCGACGGAAACCCCCTCGGCCAAGTGATCCGCGCCCTCCTGCTGATCCTGCTGCCCGCCCTGCCGCTCTTCGGCCAGGCACCGACACCCGCCCCGCCGCGCTGGCGCGGCTTCAATCTCCTCGAGATGTTCCGCAAGGAGGAGGCGAAGCCCTTCCGCGAGGACGATTTCCGGACCATCGCCGAGTGGGGCTTCAACTTCGCCCGCCTCCCGATGGACTATCGGATCTGGATCCAGGACGGGGACTGGAGGACCATCGACCCCGGGTCGCTGCGCAACGTCGACGCCGCCCTCGAGTACGGAAAGAAGTACGGCGTCCACGTCTCGCTCAACTTCCACCGGGGTCCCGGCTACTGCGTCAATCCGCCGAAGGAGGCGAAGGATCTGTGGACCGACGCCGACGCGCGCGAGGTCTTCGCCCTGCACTGGGGCGCGTTCGCGAAGCGCTATAAGGGCATCCCCTCCGAACGCCTGTCCTTCGACCTGCTGAACGAGCCGGCGGGCGTCGAGGCTGCGGCCTATGTCGCCGCGATGACGCCGGCGATCGAAGCGATCCGGCGCGAGGATCCGGAGCGGCGCATCCTGGCGGAGGGGCTGAAGTGGGGCAACGCGCCGGTGCCCGAACTGCTGCCGCTCAAGGTCGACTTCAGCACGCGAGGTTACGCGCCGATGGGCATCAGCCACTATGCCGCGTCGTGGATCCCGGATTCCGCGAAGATGCCCTTCCCCACCTGGCCCGTGCGTCAGGGTGTCGGCGACCACCTCTATGGAGTGGGCCAGCCGGAGCTCCACGCCCCCTTGGTCTTCAAAGACTTCTTCGCGGCGGACACGCCGTTCTCGATCCGGGTGAATACGGTGTCGCAGAAGACGCGACTCCTGGTGCTCGCGGGCGACAAGGTCGTGCTCGACAAGCCCTTCGAGCCCGGACCCGGCGAAGGCGAATGGAAGAAGGCGGTCTTCGTCGAGCAGTACAAAGTCTGGCAGAACGTCTACGACCGGGACTATACGGCGACGATTCCTGCGGGCACCACCGAGGTGCGACTCGTTGCGATCGAAGGCGACTGGCTGACCTTCTCGCGCCTGAAGCTCGGCTCGCTGGAGATTGTCCCCGGCGACCTCGAATGGGGCCGAAAGCCGGGGACGTTCACGATCGGGCCCGACGGCCGCCTGGACTTGTCGACGTCGCCGATCCTTTACGACCACGCGACGCACCAGAAGGAGCAGATCGCGCCGTGGAAGGTGCTGGAGGCAAAAGGCGCGGCGGTTCACGTCGGCGAATGGGGAGTCCTCAACCGCACGCCCCATCCCGTGGCGCTCGCGTGGATGGAGGACTGCCTCCGCAACTGGAAGGACGCGGGCTGGGGCTGGGCTTTATGGGAACTGCGCGGCGGGTTCGGGGTGCTGGACAGCAACCGCAGCGACGTGACCTACGAGGAGTTCCGCGGCCACAAACTCGACCGGAAGATGCTCGATCTCCTCCGGGCGTACTGAGCCACCAAAGACACGAAAACCAGATTTGTGGCTTTGGTGTCTTTGTGTTTGGATTTCCTAGAGGCCGTAGCGGCCGCGGAAGAGGCGGACCACGTCGCGCAGCGGTTCGTCGAGGCGTGAGAGCGTCTCCTGCTCGATCGCCGGCGGGACCCCGCCGTAGAACGCTTCGGCGACGGAGCCCGTGATGCAGGTCAGCGTGTCGGTGTCGCCGCCCAGCGAGACGCCGAGGCGGATCGCGTCCTCGAAGTCCGTCGACTCGAAGAACGCCGTCAGCGCCTCGGGAACCGTCCGCTGACACGATTCGTTGAACTCGTAGTCGGGACGGATCTGGTCGCAGGTCCGGCTCAACTCGTAGTCGGTGTGCTTCACGACCCAGTCGCGGATCTCGCCCTTCGACTTGCCGTGGCGCGCGAGCCAGATGGCGCCGGCCGTCGCCTGGGCGCCCTTCACCCCTTCGGGATGGTCGTGGGTCACCGCCGTATGGACGCGCGCCTGCTCCAGGGTTTCCTCGAGCGTCGGGTACGCCCAGCCCGCCGGGCTGATGCGCATCGCGGCTCCGTTGCCGAAGCTGCCGTAAGGGCCCATCGTCGGCGTGAGCAGCCACTGCCGGAACCGGCCGCCGTAGCCGGCGTGGGGATAGCGCGCGCCGTAACGGCGCATCACGCCGCCATAATCCGCCCGGTTCAGGATCGCGTCCGCGAGCGCGACGGTGAGGACGCTGTCATCGGTGAAGCTGCTCTTCGGGCCGAACAGCGGAAAATCCTTCGAGCGGTGGTTGTGCCACTCGTAGACGGACCCGACGACGTCGCCGACCAGGGCCCCCAGCATCCGTCTACTGGGGCAGCTTGGGCTCCGGGATCGTCGTCGTCTCGGTCAGCGTCTTCAGGAACTCGACGATGTCCGCCTGCTCGGCGGCCGTGATCTCAGCTTTCAGCAGGTTGACCTTGTCGAGGAACGGATTGTCGTGGCCGCCGTTCACCATCAACTTGACGGCCTCCTCGAGCGTCGCCACGCTTCCGTCGTGGAAGTACGGCGCCGTCCGGGCAATGTCGCGCAGGGTCGGCGTCTTGAACGCGCCCGTGTCCTTCTCGATCTTGCTGTTGGCGAAGCGGCCGACGTCCTTGGGCTTGCCGTCGACGAGGCCGATGCCGACATTGTGGAACTGGAGGTCGGTGAGCAGGAAGCCGACATGGCAGTTGGTGCACTTGGCCTTGGCGAAGGCGGTCCAGCCGCGCTTGGCGGCGTCGCTCACCGCGGCCTCGTCTCCCTTCTGCCACTTGTCGAAGGGGGTGCTCTTGCTGATGATCGTGCGCATGAACGTCGCGAGGGCCTGGGCGATCTGCTTATCGGTGGCCGGGCCGCCGAAGACCTTCTGGAACGGGTCCTTATAGGCCTTGTTCAGCGTCTCCAGGATGTCCGCGCGGATCTCGTCCTTCTCCTTGTCCTTCCCGCCCATGTTGGCGAGCTTCCAGGCGGCGAGGGCCTGACCCTCGAGGGCCTTGGAGCGGCCGTCCCAGTACCATTCGGCGTGGTAGCCGATGTTCCAGAGGGTCGGGGCGCTGCGGGTCAGGGGCTTGTCGAAGGCGCCCTTCCCGAGCGCGAGGCCGTCGGTCAGTCCCTTCTCGTTGACGTGGCACGAATAGCACGCCAGCTTTCCGTCGCCGGACAGGCGCTTGTCGAACCAGAGCTGCCAGCCGAGGTTGGCCTTGTCCTGCGTGATGGCGTTGTCCGCCGGGATCTTCATCGCCTCGTACTTCTCGAGCGGGGCGTAATTCTTGGGATCGGACGGCAGCTGAAGCGTCTGTTCCTGGACGCTGCCGCAGGCGTAGAGCAGGACGCTGGAGAAGAGCGCCGCGAAGGCGGCCGGGATCGCGAACCGGTTGATCATCATTCCTCCCCTTCGAGTGAGCGCGATTATAGGGTCGCGCGGCCTACCGGATGAAGAAAAACCACATCCCCGCGAGGATGGCCGCGTCGGCACCCCAATGACTTACGAGCGCCGGCCACAGGGAGCGTGAGCGGAACGTCACGAAGGCCCACAGGGCTCCCGCGCCGCAGGCCGGGAGCGCATAGAGAATGCCCCGACCTCCCAGGACCAGCCCCAGCGGAACGGCGTGGAGCAGCCCGAAACAAAGCGCGTTGGCGGCCAGGATCATCCCCCGCTCCGGCCGACCGGGGTCCATCACCATCGCCCGCCAGAAGATCTCCTCCAGGGGCGCATGCACCAGCAGGGTGTAGACCGCGAAGATCGGGAAGGCGACCCGGACATGGCCGAACGGAAACAGGACCCGGTGGAAGACCGCCTTATCGGGCGAGGGATTCTGGATCAGGGGCCCGCAGGCCAGAGCCCCCAGCACGAGAACGGTGGCCCCGACCGTCCAGCGCAGGGTGGACGTCTCCCAGCGAAACCAGTCCCGGATCCGGCGCTGATCCCGGAAAATCATGACCGCACACAGGACGTGATAGGCCAGGATCGCCGGGTGGATGCGGCCGGTCGCGAGGAAGAGGCCGCCGACGATCAGGGGCGCCGCCGCCGCGAGGGTCCAGTTCACACATTCATCCTATCTCTTTGGCCTTTACGGCGTTCCTCCGGGGGCGTCGAACCCGGGACTGTACCCTGGCGGCGCCGGGGGGCTCCATCGCTCATCCACCCCCTCCGGCGCCGCTCCTCCCCCTCCTCTTCGTTGCAGGGCGGGACCCTCTTATTCTTCATGCCTGATGCCGCTTCTTCTTAAAGTCTTCCCCCCTCTCCAGTCGATATTATTATCGGACCATGTTGTCCCCCGACGATGCTGCCCTGGTCGTGGATCTCAAGCTCGCGGAAGACGCCCGGCTGCTCTTCCGGGAGTTCGGGTTCGCGCTCGAACTCTGGGAGGCCCTGCGCCTCGCCCGCACCGAGCATGTCACCCTCACCTGCGAAATGGAACGGCTTCAGAAGCTCCGCAAGCAGGGGCGCTCGCCGTCGATCGGCGGCCTGGTCATCGACTCCATCGAGCAGATGCGCAAGGCCCTCGGGCCGCGCGCCCGGCAGTACCGCGACGTGCTCCGATCCTCGAACGTCGCGGGCGACAGCGTCCGCCTCGACCTGCTTGCCGGACTGCTCGCCCAGCATCCGACGCTTCCGACGGCCGACGAGATCATGAAGCTTTCCGCGCAGGTGGACCGCTGCCGCCGCGCGCTGCTGCAGCGCCCGGGCACCGAGGTGCGCAAGGCCGCCGGCCCCCCGCCGCTCCCGGCCGACGTGAACGCGGACCTGGCCGAAGACCTGCGCCATGCCGTGAAGCTGCGGCACGCGTTCGGGCCGGCATCGCCCGGCATCGAGCTCTGGGAGGCGATGGCGCTGGCGCTGGAGGACCGCGCCGCGGCGAAGGACGCGGCCGACAAGCTTCGCGCCGCCCGCGCGGACGACGGCAGCCTAGTCCGGGTCCTCGAGCGGATCCTCGAAGTCCGCACCCGCCACAGCCGGCTCGCGATCAAGCTGCGCAACTACATGAACCACCTGCCGATCGGCCGCTACAACCGCGACCTGATGGAGCTCGCGTTCGGATTCCTGCTCGTCTCTCCCGAGGGACGCGGCCGCGCCGAGCAGTGGCTGGAGGATCCGCAGCGCTTCCTCCGCGAGGCCGCGATCCGCGTCGAAGGCGTCATCGGAAAGGCGCAGCGATACCAGGGACTCCTGCAGGCCGCCTGATCCACCAGTTGAATCCGGCGCCGTCCCTCGCCTAGAATCCATCCGGCTCATGAGCGAACCGGATCTTCTCGAGGGCGCCCTGCAGATCGCGCAGGTGGAGTATCCCGCTCTCGACGTCGACCGCTACCGCAGCAGCGTCGACGACTTCGGGCGCCAGGCCCGCGCCGGGATCCGCTCGTCCGGCCGACGCGCCGTCGAGCGCTTCAACGCGTTCTTCTTCGACGAGCTCGGCTTCCACGGCAACGCCGAGGACTATTACGACCCGCGGAACAGCTACCTGAACGACGTGATCGACCGCCGCACGGGGATCCCGATCACCCTGGCCGCCCTGTACTGCGAAGTCGGCCGCCGGGCCGGCCTCCGCGCCCACGGCGTCGGCTTTCCGGGACACTTCCTCGCCAAGTGCCTGATCGCCGGCGGCGAAGTCCTCGTCGACTGCTTCAACGCACGGACCCTCTCCCGCGACGACTGCCAGGCCCTGCTCGACTCCTTCAGGCCCGGGGGTGGCGCGGTCACCGACGAGATGCTGGAGATCGCCGAACCCCGGGAAATCCTCTCCCGCATGCTCCACAACCTGCGGCGCATCCACGCGGGCCGCGGCGAATTTGCCCGCGCGGTCCGCTGGGTCGATATGGACCTCGTCCTGCGGCCGGATAATCCCCACAGTTTCCGGGAGCGGGGGATGCTCCACGTCCAGATGGAGCAGTTCGGCCGGGCCCTCATCGACCTCGAGCGCTATGCCGGGCTGATGCCCGCGCCCCCGGACCTCGCCCAGGTCCGCGAGCAGATCCAGCTCATCCGGAAGCTGCTCTCCCACCTCAACTGATCATGCAGATCGACCCCTCCGCCCTGTCCCCCCGCGACGCGTACCGCCTGATGATCTCCTGCATCATCCCCCGCCCCATCGCGTTCGTGACGACCCTGTCGCGCGAGGGCGTCTCCAACCTCGCCCCCTTCAGCTTTTTCAACGGCGTCTCCTCCGATCCGCCCGTCGTCTCGCTCGCGATCGCCACCAAGCGGGACGGGTCGAAGAAGGATACGTGGCGCAATATCGAGGAGACGGGAGAGTACGTGATCAACGTCGTCGTTCCCGAGTTGATGGACGGAGTCATCATCGGGGCCCGGGAACTGCCCCACAATGTGAGCGAACTCGACCTCGCGAAGCTGCCCACGCTTCCCGCGGTCAAGGTCAAGCCGCCCCGGCTCGCGGGCTCGCCCGTCCAGATGGAGTGCACCCTGCTGAAGATCGTCGAGGTCGAGGAGACGGCCCTGATCCTCGGCCGCGTGGTGATGGTTCACGCGACGACGTGGTCGAGGACGGACGCGTCGATCCCCGCCGGTTCACGGCCGTCGGCCGCCTCGGCGGGGAGCTCTACTGCCGGGTCAACGACCTGTTCGAGCGGAAGCGCGATTGAGCTACTGGCCGCCCGTGGTCGTCTGCAGGATCACGCCGTTGCCCCCGACGACGACCCCCTGCTGCGCCGGGTGCATATAGATCGCATTCAGGGTGTGAGGCGCGGTGGCATCGGTGGGCACGTGCAGGACGGATCGCGTCCAGACCGTCCCGCTGTCCATCGTATAGAACACTCCGCCGTTCGCGCCCTGAGTGACGACCCAGCCGAAGACGTCGTTGATGAACGCCAGGCTCGCCGGCGTCCCGAAGTTCGCCGTGGTGGTGGGAGTCCAGGCCGGGGTCGTGCCGGCGGAGAGGCGGTGGACATTGCCGTCGGCCGCCCCGGCGAACAGCGTATAGCCGGGACCGGTCGGCGCCTGAAGAGCGCGGATCGATACATTGGGCGCCGCAGGAACCACGGCCGCCCAGGTCGCGCCGCCGTCGATGCTCTTCACGACGTAGCCGCCGTCCCCCGCAATATAGAGGTTGTTGCCCGACGCATCGCAGGCCGCGGCATAGTTCGTCCCGCCGGGGGCCGGCACGAGGGCCTGGGTCGCGATGGCCAGGGTCGCGGCCGTCGGCGGCGTGACGACCGCCGGGGTGTAGGTCAGGCGCGCGTAATTCCCCGCGGCGCCGGTGACGAGGCCCGCGGTATCGCTCTTGGGGAACAGGAGGGCCTTGATCGCCGTGGGGAAAGCGCCGGAGGTCGCGGCCGTCCAGGTCCCCGGACCCTGCAGGTTCGTGTTGAAGAAGATCGCTCCGGTGTCGCTGCCCACGAAGGCGACGGTCGTGGATCCCTGTCGCGGAATGCTGACCGCGGTCAGGTTGGCCGGCCCGATCCCGGTATTGAACGTCGACCACGTCAGGCCGCCGTCGAGGGAGCGCACGAGCGTCCCGTTGTTGCCGACCGCCAGGCCGACCGCGGCGTTGAAGGTGAAATCGACCGCGTTGAAGGTCGGCGTCGGATTGACCGCCGGCCCCGACTTCACGGTCCAGGTCACGCCGCCGTTGCCGGTCTTGACGACGACGCCGTTGTTGCCTACCGCGTAGCCGTTGCTGGGGTCGGTGAAGAAGACGTCGTAGAGATCCTCAGCGGTGCCGGATGTCTGGGTGTCCCAGGCCGGGGTGGTGCTCGCGTTGCGGATCCGGTAGATCACGCCGGCGTTGCCGACGATCCAGCCCGTATCCTTGTCGAGGAACTGGATGCCGTTGAGGTTCTGCGTGATGGCGGGCTTGGCGCCGCCCACGTTGTCCCAGTACTGTCCGAGCTCAATCACCATGCCCGGGTCGGGCACGATCGTGACGACCGCCCCGCTGTTGCCGCAGGCGTAGCCGGTGAACTCGTTGATCATCGAAAACCGGTTGAGCTGGGGCAGCGCGGCCGGCATGCGCGTCGGGAACCAGCCGAGGCCCGTGTTGGACGTGACGCGGACCGCGCCGTTGCCCGAGCCGTCGCGCCCGCAGACGAGTCCATAACCCGAAACGCCGAAGAAGGTGATGCCCTTGGCCTCCTGCCAGGTGAAGGCGGGATTCGGCGGCATCAGCACGAAGTTGAAGGTCGAATCGTAGCTCGCCACCAGGCTGCCCTGGACCAGGTCCACCATCCCGTTCGGGCGGAGCCGGTAGGTCGCGGAGGTGGCGTGGTTGGAGGCGGGGATCACGAGGGAGACGTCGACCCACGGCTGGGGGAACGAAGGCGGAGGCGTGTCCGGCTGGTCGAAGGTGGTCGCGTCGAGCGACTGCCACGCGACCGTGCCGCCCGCCGGGTTCGAGCCGACCGCGAACGTCGTGGTCTGCGCCACCTGCATCGCGAGGACGTCGCCGGTCAGGCTGGCCGGCGTATGCTCCAGCTGGACCCAGGTGGTGCCGCCGTCGTCGGTGCGCACGAAGGTCCCGAACTTGCCGGCCGCGATCCCGCTGAGCGGGTTGCCGAAGCGGACGGCGCGGAGATCGACGCTTGTGGGCTTGCGGTACGATTCCGACCAGCGCGGAGGCGTGATGGGATGCTTGACCCCGTCGCCGCCACCGCCGCCGCTGCCGCAGCTCGGCGCGAGCGCGGCAATCAGGAGGAGACTACCAATCGATCTGCTCTTCACCGCCCCTCTTGTTCTCCACCCGGGCCAGGACGAACAGCAGGTCCGAAAGCCGGTTGATGTATGTCATGACGATGGGTGGCACGGAAACCCGGCGCGACAGCGTCACGATGCGCCGCTCCGCGCGGCGGCAGACGGTGCAGGCCAGGTGCAGGTAAGAGGCGCCTTTCGTTCCGCAGCGGAGGATGAAGCCCTTCAGCGGCGGCAGGTCCGCGTCGTGGCGGTCCATCGCCTGTTCGAAGGCCTCGATCCGGGCGGCGTCGATCACGGTCTTGGGTTTGATCTTCCGGGACTCGAACCTGGGATCGGCCAGCTGCGCCCCCACGGCGAGCAGATCCCTCTGGATCCGCGGGAGCTCGGCGCCGATCCCCGGTTCCTCGACGAAGGCGCGCGCGAGGCCCAGGACGGCGGACAGCTCGTCGACGTCGCCGTACGCCTCGGTGCGGAGGTGGTCCTTCGGGACGCGGGTGCCGTCGAACAGGCCGGTGCTGCCGTCGTCGCCTTTGCGGGTGTAGATCCTGGCCATGGAAGGCGGGGGCGTCTCCAGATCCTGCGGAAAAATCACACTCGATACACACCCCGTGACGGGAAAACCCTGCGGGTTTCCGCGGCCGGAATCGGGGCGGAGCAGCGGGCTACTTCTTCAGGAATGAGAAGCGGCCGGGAGGCGCTCCGGGCCGTCCCCCCGCGGGTTTCACGGGCGGGGGGGTGTGCGCGGCCTTCTCCTCCGCGGCCGGCCGCGCGGCGGGGGTCGGAGCCGGCATCGGGCGCGTCGGCGCCTCGCTGGCCGGCTTCTCGGCGGCGGCCTTCGGAGCCGGGGCGCCGTTGCCCCGGAGGGCCACCAGCGCCGCGGACACCTTCGACTCCGCGGATTCGCGCGCCTCGGTCTCGTCCTCCAGCCGCTGCTGGACGTCGACCAGGGCCTTCTCGGACTGGCCTCCACGGTCTTCGGCCTTCTTGAGGAAATCGGTCTGCTGGGACAGCGCCTTCTTCAGCTTCTCTTTGTCCTCGCTCAGGATGCTGTTGGAGAGGACCGCGGCGTCGACCTTGCCCTGGAGGTCCTTGATGATCTCGTCGTTTTTCGAGGCGCCTTCGAGCTGGCGGCGGGCCTCCTGCAGCTCCTTGCCGAGAGCGTCCACCTTGGCGCGGTAGGCGTCGCGCTCAGCCACGACCTTCTTGTATTCGACGAGCTGCTGCTCGAGGCGGACCATCTTGGTCTTCTGGCGGTCCGCATATTCCCGCAGGAGCTTCTCCGGATCCTCATCCTCGCCCTCGTGGGCGGAGACGATGGGGGCGCGCACGACCGGGGCCGCGGGGCGGCTCGCCGATGCGGCGGCGGAGGGCTGGGAGGACGTCACCGAACCGGGTTTCCGGGCCTCGGACGCCTTGCGCGGATCCGACGCCGCGGGGGCGGCGGCCGGCGCGGGCTTGCGGGCTTCGGGCGCGGGCGGCCGGGTCGGTACAGTTGGACTCACCTTGGCCTCCTTCTGCGGGGTCAGCTCGAGCTGGGTGCTGTCGTTCGAAAGGCTGATCATCGGCAGATCGTCGTCGCTCATGCGGACCCACCCCGTCATTTGGATCTGGAAACCGTCCTTGATTGTAGGGGGCCCTATCCGGGAGTTCAACTGTCTTCGGCACGGAAGAGCCGATATAATCTGATCGATGACGACGCACAGCGACTTCCTGATCGGCCGCATCGCGCTGGAGCGCGGCCTGATCTCGGTCGACCAGCTGGCGGAGTGCCTCGCCGACCAGAAGGGCGCCTCCGCCGCGACGCTCGGCGCCCTCATGCTCCGAAAGGGGCTGATCAAGCAGCGCGACCTCGACACGCTCCTCGAGGAGCAGAAGAAGCGCCTCGCCAGCGCCCTCGATCTCACCGATCCGAAGCTCGAGGACGCGCTCCTCGGCCGACTGCTCATCAAGCAGGGCCTCGTCAAGGAGGCCCAGCTCTACGAATGCCTCCGCGCCTCCGCGGAAATCGGCGAGAAGGGCGAGAAGCCGCCCCGCCTCGGCGAACTCCTCGTGCGCAAGGGCTACCTCACGACCGACGCCGTCGACCGCGTCCTCCCCACGTCGCGGAAGGACCGCTTTCTCTGCCCCAAGTGCGGCACCCAGTTTTCCTCCATGGGCGGGGACGAGAGCCGCTTCCCCACCTGCAAGCAGTGCGGGGCGGTCCTCGAGCGCCGCGAGCGCTCCGGCCGCCCGGGCGAAACCACGGAGACCATGAAGGTCGATTTCCCCGAGGACGCCGCGAAGGTCGCCAAGGACCCCGCGCGGCAGTTCGCCGGGGGCAAGTACCTGCTCGTCCAGGAGGTCGGCCACGGCGGCATGGGCGTCGTCTGGAAGGCCTGGCAGACCGACCTCAGACGTTACGTCGCGGTGAAGATCCTGCTCGGGACGATGTGGACGGACGTCGAGCTGAAACGCTTCTACCGCGAGGCCCAGCTGGCCGCCAGCCTCTCCCACCCCAACATCGCCTCGATCTACGAGCTGGGCGTCCACGACGGCAAACATTTCATGGTGATGGAGTTCGTCGAAGGCGACTCCGTCGCGCGCCTCATGACCCCGACCTCGAACAAGCAGGGCACGCAGAGGGCGGTCCGCGTCCTCCCCACCCGGCGCGGGATCGAGATCCTGCGCGACGCGGCCCTTGCCGTCGACTACGCGCACACGAAGAAGATCATCCACCGCGACCTGAAGCCGCACAACATCATGGTGCAGAAGGCGGACGGCCGCGTCTTCGTCATGGACTTCGGCCTGGCGAAGCCCATCCGCAAGGAGGACTCGATCACGCTGTCCGACGCGATCGTCGGGACGCCGCAGTACATGTCGCCCGAGCAGGCGCGCGGGGACACGGTGGACCGGCGGACGGACGTGTTCTCGCTCGGCGCGGTGCTCTACCACGTGCTGACGAACCGGCCGCCGTTCGACGGCCACTCGCCCGGCGAGATCATGATGTCGGTGCTGGCGGACGATCCGGCGCCGATGCGGAAGCTCAACCCGCGCATCCACGAGGACGTCGAGACGATCTGCCTGAAGGCGCTCGACAAGGACCGGAGCCGGCGCTACGACACGGCGAAGGCGTTTGCGGACGACCTGAGCCGCCACCTCGACGGGGAGCCGATCACGGCGCGGCCGCTGTCCACGCGCGAGCGGGCCTGGAAGGAGATGCGCCGGCGGCCGCTTCCGATGGCGCTGATCCTGGCGTCGACGGGGGCGATCGTCCTGATCTCGATCATCTTCACGATCCAGTACCTGCAGACGCGGGCGAAGATCGAGGAGTTCGCCCGGGAGGCGCACGACGCGGAGGCGCAGGGCAAGTACGACCAGGCGAAGACCTGGTGGGACAAGATCCTGACGCTGTCGCCGGAGGACGCGGTGGCACTGGAGCAGTGGCGGCACTGCGACGAGCTGGCGGAGAACCCGGCGCGCACGCTGCGGGAGCTGCAGGACCTGCAGCGCCGCTTCATCAAGGCGAGCCACCAGGAGGCGGACGCCCTGCTCAAGGCGGGCAAGTACCAGCGCGCGCTCGGGCTCACGCTGAAGATCCTTGCCTTCGACCCGAACGACGGCGAGGCGCTGCGCCGGCAGAAGTTCTGCGAGGCGGCGCTCGCGGACGAGGAGCAGAAGACCGAGGCGCTGATCGCGAGGAAGGACACCGAGCTCACCGAGCAGCAGCAGAAGGAGAAGGAGCTGAGGCGCCAGCGCCTGATGCGCATCAACGCGTTCCCCGACTACCACCGCGCGCGCGAGCTGGCCGAGGAGGCCAAGGGCATGCGCCTTCAGGACGAGGCGGGCACCGGGTTCACCATCGCGGACGTCCAGGAGAAGTACCGGGAGGCGCGGAAGGCGCTGACGTCCGCGCTCGAGACCGACAAGACCTACGCGGAGGCCCAGTACTTCCGCGGGCAGATCCGCCACCGGCTGGGCGAATTCGACTTCGCCGAGAACGACTTCAAGGAGGCCTGGGACTATTCGTCGGACTCGATCCCGGTGGCGCTGGCCGCGGCGATGTCGCAGCTGGCGATCTTCACCCTGCACGAGCACGTGATCCCGGAGCTGCGCGACGCCAAGGGCCGCGACGCGGCGCTCGTGCGGATGGAATCCTGGGCGCGGAAGATCGAGAAGACGCCGAAGCCCCAGAGCGCCTTCGAGCACTGGATGGGGAAGGCGCTCATCGAATTCCGCGAGGCCCGCTACGCCGCCGCCGCGGAGAGCCTGGGCTACATCCAGCGCGAGAGCCGGGCGAACTACTTCTTCCACTTCCTCAACGCCTGCATCCACTCCGCCCTCGGGAACTGGCGCGCGGCCCAGCAGGACCTGGGCTCGGCGCTGGAACTCGAGCCGACCGCCCTGGAGTCCCGTTACCTGCGCACGGTCGTCCGCATCCACACCGAGGACCTCACCAACGCGCTCAGCGACGCGAAGAAGTCCGTCGAGATCGCCCCGCGCGGACCCTTCACGTGGTTCATCTACGTGCTGCGCGCCCAGGTGAACCACGAGCTGCGCCTCACCGAGGAGGCGGTGGCGGACCTCGCGACCGCCGGCAGCTTCGCGGGCCCGATGGCGGGCGCCGTCAACACGCTGCGCAACCGCTGGGTCCGCGCGCCCCGCGCGGAAAAATAAGCTCCCCCCTTGACTCCGCGCCTCCTCCGTCATAAAGTACTTTGTATGACAAAGTATGAGGACGACCCGGCCGCGGTGCGGGACGCGTCGCGGGACCTGGTCCGCATCCGCGCGCTGATGGAACGGGCCACGGAGTACTCGCATCTCTCGGGCGTCTCGATCCTGCTCTCCGGCCTGCTCGCCGCCGCCGGCGTCGCCGCGTGCGCCGGGGCGGGCGTCGACTTCAACCTCCCCGCCCACGTGCGGACCCTCGCGCGGATCTGGGGCGCGGTCTTTGCCCTGGCCGCGGTCCAGGGCGTCGGGTTCTCGATCGCCAACGCGCGCCGCAAGACGGAACCCGCGTGGTCGCCCCTGACCCGGCAGGTCGTCGTCGCGATGCTCCCCGCCCTCTTCACCGGCGCCGCCCTCACGGGGTACGCGCTCGAGACGGGCCAGCTCGACCTCCTGCCGCCCTGCTGGATGCTGGCCTACGGGTCGTCGCTGATGGGACTGGGTCTTTTCGCCGGCTGGCGCATCCGGATGGCGGCCGTCGCCTTCCTCGCGCTGGGCGCCGCGTCGCTGTTCCTCTGGAAGGACCGCGGCCTCGTCACGATGCTCGGGTCGTTCGGCGGGCTGCACCTCGTTCTGGGAGCCTGGATGCTATGGAAGCCTCGGGCGTAAGCCGACTCAACGCCGTGATCCACGAGCGCGCGCGCCTCGGGATCATGTCGGTGCTCGCCGCGCGCAGCGCCCTCACGTTCGCGGAGCTCAAGGCGCTGCTCGACCTCACCGACGGAAACCTCTCCGTCCACCTGCGCATCCTCGAGGAGGCGGGCTACGTCTCCATCGAGAAGAAATTCATCGGCCGCAAGCCCCAGACCACCGTGAAGGTCTCGAAGAAGGGCCGCCTGGCGTTCGAGCACTACGTCGAGGTCCTGGAAGAGATCGTGAAGAGGAAGTGATGTTGAGCCGCCGGCCGCTGATCGCGCTTCTGCAGATCCTCCTCGGGCTGTTCCTGAAACGGAGGGCCTCGTGAGCGTCCACGCCCTTCTGCTGCGGCGCGAGACGCCGCTGCCCGCGCTCGTGCTCTCCGCGGCGATCTCCAGCGCCTGCTTCGGCGCCGCCGTCGGCAGCTATGCGGGCCGCTGGCAGATCGTCACCGACGCCGTCAAGATGCCCATCTATATGCTCGGCACGCTGGCGATTTCGTTCGGCGCCATGCACCTCTTCGCCGCGCGCGAACTGCGGGCGCGGGAAACCTTCGCGGTCGCGATGGAGACCGTCGCCCTCACCGCGGTGGTCCTCGGCGCCCTGGCTCCGATCGTCTGGCTCCTGAGCCTCTCCCTTCCGGTCTCTCCGGGGCTCCGGGACCCCGCCTCCCAGCGCGGATACCGGATCCTGATCCTTGTCCTCACCGGATCGGTGGCGGCGGGGGGCATGACGGGCGTCGTCCGGCTGCGCCGCCGCCTCCCCTCGGTCCGGCTGACCCTGATCTGGGTGCTGCTCTACCAGTTCGTCGGCGCGCAGATGGCCTGGCTGCTCAAGCCCTGGGTCAGCTCCACGGGGACGGACGACCGTTTCCTGCCGCTGAGGGAAAACCTGAAAGGCAACTTCTACGAGTCGGTGATCCGGACCGTGCTGAGCTTTTTTTCGTAAGGGGGAAGGAATGACCACGCCCATGACCGCGGACGCGAAACTCTTCGACAAGCTGGGACGCGACGTCTTCGATTCCGACGGCCTGAGCCGCGGGCTGGGGGGACGCTTCCTGGTCGTCGGCGCGATCCTGCGGGCGCCGGGAGCCTTCATCCGCGATCTGCTGGGCGACCGCAACCTGGCGCACTACGCGGGCAGCCTGGCGCTGACGACGTTCCTCTTCAGCGCGGCTTACGGGGCCATTCTGGGCCTCGTCCATCCCGGCCTGCAGACGCTGTATGCCGCGGCGAAGCTGCCCGTCGTCGTGCTCGGGACCGCCTTCCTCTGCACGCCGACGTTCTACGTGTTCAATGCGATCCTGGGGTCCAAGTTCACCCTGCGCCAGACGGTGACCGCGATCCTGTTCCTGGCCTCCCTGAGCGCGCTCGTCCTGATGGCCTTCGCGCCGATCGCCTGGTTCTTCACGGTCTCCACCGGCGGGCTCGGCTTCCTGACCGGCCTGCATCTCTTCATCTTCTATATCGCGGTCAGCTACGGCATCCGCTCGCTCAACCAGGCGCGGAAGTATCTCGGCCATCTCGATGCGACGCAGACGCCCATCCACGCCGGCTTCCTGTTCCTCTGGTTCGTCATCGTGCTCTTCGTGGCGCTGCAGATGGGCTACTATCTGCGCCCCTTCTTCGAGCCGCTGCCCGACCACCGCTTCTGGACCGGCGAGCGCGGCCTGTTCCTGGACGTGTTCATGCCGGCGGCCCGCCGCTCCGTCGATTGAAGGAAACGGAACCCCTGATGAACCGGCTCTGGTCCCCGCCCGCGATGCGTCGTGCGCCCCGCCTGGATCCCGACGCGCCGCGGACGTTCGTCCGCCCCCGCAGCGCGCTGCTGATCAATCCGTTCTATCCCAAGGACGCCCATGCCAGCTTCGGCAAGCACGTGCTCACGCCCAGCCTGGCCCTCACGAGCGTCGCCGGGGCGACCCCGCCCCATTGGGAGGTCCGCTATTGGGACGAGAATCTCCTCCAGGGGCCGCCCCCTTCGACGCCCATCCCCCAGGTCGTCGGCATCACGGTCCACCTGACGTTCGCCCGGCGCGCCTACGAGCTCGCCGCGTGGTACCGCCGCCGGGGAGCGAAGGTCATCCTCGGCGGTCTCCACGTCCTGTCGTGCCCCGACGAGGCCGTCCCCCACGCGGACGCGCTGGCCGTCGGCGACGGCGTCCAGCTCTGGCCCGTCATCCTGGCCGACGTCGAGAAAGGCGTGCTGAAACCCGTGTACCGCGGCAGCTACCTGCGGCCGTATCGCGAGGATCCGGCCCCGCGCCGCGACATCCTCCCCCGGGGCTCGTATCTCACGACGACCAGTCTGATCGCGACCCGCGGCTGCCACAACCGCTGCGGCTTCTGCTACCTGTCCACGGACGGGCTGCAGATGCCCTACCTGGTCCGCGACGTGGAGCAGATCGTGGCGGAGTTCGAGGCCGACGGACAGCCTTATGGCGTTTTCATCGACAACAACCTGGGCTCCCGGCGCGACTACCTGCGCCGGCTCTGCCAGGCGATCCGCCCTCTCGGAAAGATCTGGAGCGCGGCGGTCACGCTGGACGTGACCGACGACCCCTCCCTGATCCGGGAGATGGCGCTCTCGGGATGCACCGGCGTCTTCGTGGGCTTCGAATCGCTCACCGACGCCAATCTCCAGGAGGCGCGGAAGCGGACGCCCCAGGCGTCGGTCTATGCCGCGCGCGTCCGGATCTTCCACGACCACGGGATCCAGGTGAACGGCAGTTTCGTCCTGGGCTTCGACCACGACCGGAAGGACTGCTTCCCCCGGCTCGTGGAGTGGATCAACGAGAACCGCCTCGAGTGCGCGACCTTCCACATCATGACGCCGTATCCGGGGACCCCGCTCTACAGGGAGATGGAGCGGGACGGCCGGCTGCTGCACCGGAACTGGGAGCTCTACGATACGGCGCACGCGGTGTTCCAGCCTCGCCACATGACGCCGCGGGAGCTCGAGGAAGGCTACGCCTGGTGCTACCGCGAGATCTTCTCGCACCGGTCGATCTGGCGGCGCCGGCCCGAGGACTCCGGCGCGGTCCTCTCGTACCTGGCGATGTCGTATCTCTATAAGCGATCCAACCGGTTCTGGTACTTCCTCATCCGGCACCGGCTGACGGCGGCGGTCTGGAGGCCGCTGGTCGAGCTGTCCCGCCGGCGCCACCTCAAGTTCCGCAGGCGCCTCGAAGCCGCGACCTCGGCCGTCGAAGGCTCCGGCTCGATCTTCTCGGCGGGAGTGTAGGAATCGCGGACACTTTTCCGCCGGCGGGAACTAGAATGCCCCGATGGCTCCGGACCGGAAGTATATGCTCGTCCTCCAGGTGCCCCTGGGGACGATGGGCGATTTCGACCGGCTGATCGAGGCGGCGGAGCGGATCGATGCGCTCCTGAAGGATCTCGGGCAGGTCGCCGGTCACGAGGCCGGCTCGGGCGAAGGGAATCTGTTCATCCGGACCGACCTGCCGGAGCTCGCGCTGCAGAAGGCGCTGCCCTGCCTCGATGAACGGATTCGGGACCTGGCCCGGGCGGCGTATCGGGACAGGGACGGGGAAGACTTCACGATCCTGTGGCCGCCCGGTCTGACGGAATTCCGGGTGATCTAGGCCTCGGGCCCGACGCTGAAATACTCGGCCTGCGCGTGGTGCAGGACGAGGGCGCTCACCGACGCCTCCGGATCCATCATGTCCCCCTCGGTCAGCTGCACGCCGATCTCCTCCGGCCGCAGCAGGGCGAACAGCTTGCGCTGGTCCGCCAGGTTCGGACACGCCGGATATCCGAAGCTCACGCGGATGCCTTGATACCGCGCCTTGAAGCGGTCGTTCATCGTCAGCTCCGGCGCGTCGGGGAAACCCCACCAGGTCCGGATGTCCCGGTGCAGCTTCTCGGCCAGGCCTTCCGCCGCTTCGATCGCCACCGCCTGGACCGTGTGGGACAGCACGTACTCTCCCTTCTTCTTCAGCTCCTCCGACTTCAGGCGGATGCCTTCGCCGGTCGTGGTGACGAACAGGCAGACATAGTCGGGCTCGCCGCCCACCGGACGCACGAAGTCCGACAGGCAGAGGCCGTCCGCCTTCGCCTGGCGCGGGAAGTCGAAGCGCTCGATCTCCTTCCCCGCCTGGTCGTAGATCCGCAGCAGGTTTCCGTCGGAGTTCGCCTTGAAGTACTGGTACACGCCCCGCGCCTTCATTCCGCCGGCTTCGAAGTCCTTCTGGACCCGCTGGACGATCTCCTGGATCTCGAGGAACTTCGGGTCCCGCGCCTCCGCCAGCTTCTCCAGGTTCCCCTTCACGCCGAGATGCTTCCCGTAGAGCATGAAGGGGCTGACGTAGGGCCAGAGCCCCCGCAGGTCCGGCACCTCCACCTTGTGGCGCTCGAGGTCCGGCGGGACGCGGATCGGCTCGTCGGCCTTCACTTGCGACGAACGCACCGTCGACGCCACCGGAGCGTCGTCGGGCTTCGCCGCCTCCGGCTGTGCCAGCTGGATCGCCTCGGCCGAGATCTTCTCGTTGAGAACTTTCCTCAGCGCCGGATTCATCACCTGGTTCGCGAGATCGAGGCCCTGCATCGCGTCGCGGGCATAGCCGACGAAGCTGTCGTAGGCGCTGCGGATGCGGGTATAGGTGAACTTCTTGGTCAGCGCCGCGCCGCCCACCAGGATCGGCAGGTTGATCCCCGCCGTCCGCAGGTCCTGCGCCGTCGTCACCATCTGCTGCGCCGACTTCACCAGCAACCCCGACAGGCCGATCAGGTCGGGCTTGTGTTCCAGGGCCGCCTTGATCAGCGTCTCCGGCGGGCACTTGATGCCGAGATTCACGATCGTGTAGCCGTTGTTCCCGAGGATGATCTCGACCAGGTTCTTGCCGATGTCGTGGACGTCGCCCTTCACCGTGGCGAGGATCATCTTGCCCTTGTTCTGCGCGTCCGCCTTCTCCATGAACTGCTCGAGATGCGAGACCGCCGCCTTCATCGCCTCGGCCGACTGCAGCACCTCGGCGACGATCAATTCGTTGTTGTTGAAGAGACGGCCGACCTCGTCCATGCCTTTCATGAGAGGTCCGTTGATGATGTCGAGAGGCCGCGTCGTCTTCCGCTTCTCCTCGAGATCGGCGACCAGCCCTTCCTTGGTGCCCTCGATGATGTAGTGGGCCAGACGCTCGTCGAGCGACAGCTTCTTCTGGTCCGCGGCGACCGTCTTCTTCCCGCGGAAGTGGTCGGTGAAGCGCGCGATCGGCGCTTCCCCACGGTTGAAGAGGAGATCGTCGCAGAGCTTCTTCTCCGCCTCAGGGATCGACGCGTAGCGCATGAGCTTCTCGGAGGAGACGATCGCGAAGTCGAGGCCGGCCTTCGTGTTGTGATACAGGTAGACCGCATTCAGCGCCTCGCGCCCCGCGGGAGGCACGCCGAAGGAGACGTTCGAGACCCCGAGGATGGTCTTCGTCAGCGGATACCGCTCCTTCAGCGCCTTGACCGCGTCGATCGTCTGCTTCGCGGAGCCGAGGTAGTTCACGTCGCCCGAGGCGCAGGGGAAGACGAGCGGGTCCCAGAGGATGTCCTCGGGCGGCACGCCGTACTTCTCCGTCAGGAGCTTGTAGCTGCGGTCCGCGACCTTGAGCTTGGCCTCGGTCGAGATCGCCTGGCCCTGCTCGTCGATGGTGCCGACGATGAGGGCCGCGCCGTATCGGCGCGCGATGGGGCAGACCGTCTCGAACTTCTCCTCGCCGTCCTCGAGATTGATCGAGTTGATGATCGCCTTGCCCTGGCTGTAGGTCAGCGCGTATTCGATCGCCTTCGGGTTCGTCGTGTCGATGACGAGCGGCGCCTTGACCATGCGGATCAGCTTCTCAAGGAAGGCGCCCGTCGCCGGCAGCTCGTCGATCTCCGTGTGCTGGATGTTGACGTCGAGGATATGGGCGCCGGCCTTCATCTGCTTGCGGCCGATCTCCGCCGCTTCCTCGAACTTTCCGCCCATGATCAGCTCGCGGAACTTCTTCGAGCCCGTCACGTTCGTGCGCTCGCCGACGATGAGCGGCCGGCTCGATTCCTCGCAGGGGACGTAGTCGATCCCGCTGACGTGGGTGACCTTGAGCTTCGGGGGCACGCGCGGTTTCCCGGCCTTCGCGACCTTCGCGATCTCGCGGATATACTCCGGCGTCGTGCCGCAGCAGCCGCCGACCAGGTTGACCCAGCCCTGCTCGATGAAGCGGCCGATCGCCGCGGCCACCATGCCGGGCGTCTCGTTGTACTTCCCGTCCCCGTCAGGCAGGCCGGCGTTCGGGTAGCACGTGACGTAGCAGTTGGCCATTCCCGCGAGGGTGCGGACGTGGTCCGTCATGAACTCCGGCCCGGTGCCGCAGTTGAGGCCGACCGAGAGCGGCTTCGCGTGCTCGATCGAGGCGTAGAACGCGTCGACGCCCTGCCCCGCCAGCATCGTGCCCATGGGCTCGATCGTCGCCGACAGCATCAGGGGGACGCGGAAGCCGATCTCGCGGGAGGCCGCGTCGATGCCGAGAATGGCGGCCTTCACGTTCCGGGTGTCCTGCGAGGTTTCCAGCAGGAGGGTGTCGACGCCGCCGCGAAGGAGTCCGAGGGCCTGGACGCGGAAGTTCTCGACGAGTTCGGCGAACGTGATCCCGCCCGTCACGGTGATGGTCTTCGTCGTCGGCCCCATCGACCCGGCGACGAAGCGCGGGCCGGGGAATTTCGCGGCGGCCTCGCGGGCGACGCGGGCCGAGGCCTCATTGAGCTCCAGCGCGCGGTCGCCGAGCCCGTACTCGTTGAGCACGATCGGGGTGCCGCCGAAGGAGTTGGTCTCGACCATGTCCGAGCCCGCGGCGTAGTACTCCGCGTGGATGTCGCGGATCACGTCGGGCCGGGTGACGACGAGGTTCTCGTTGCAGCCTTCGAGGTCCGGACCGCCGAAGTCCGCGGCGACCAGGTGTCGCTGCTGGATCATCGTGCCCATGGCGCCGTCGAGGACCAGGATCCGCTGCGCGAAGAGGTCGAGCAGCGCCCGGGAGGAGTCCTTCAGGGGGACGTCGGCGGGGTTGTTCACGCGGGTCTCTTGCCGCTGGCGACAATGACCTGGAACGGATCGCCGCGCTTGCTGGCGCCGATCTCGAACTGCAGGTCCTTGAGGCCGGCGTCCTTCATCATTTTCCGCAGCGACTCTTCATCGAATCCCATCCATCGGTCCCCCAGCTTGCGCACCCACTCTTCCTTATGGGACTTGAGGTCGAGGAGCAGCAGAGTCCCGCCCGGGGCGAGGATGCGGGCGGCCTCCGCGATCGCGCGGGCGGGGTCCTTCGCGTGGTGCAGGGCCTGGGAAAGGAGGGCGACGTCGACCATTCCGTTCTCGATCGGCAGATCCTCGATCTCGCCCTGTTTGAAGGTGATGTTGCGGATGTCGCGCGTCTTCGCGAGCCCGCGGGCGGTTTCGAGGACGCGTTCGGAGACGTCGATGGCGGTCACGTGCTTCGCCCAGCGGGTGGCCTCGAGGGCGAGGTAGCCCTCGCCGCAGCCGAGGTCGGCGACGCGGAGGGCGGGGAGCAGGTGGCCGAGGGCGCGGGCCCAAGCGGCCCAGCTTTTGCCGGGGACGAGGCCGCGCTCGTGGGTGAAGTCCTCCTTGCGGTGGCGGAGGATCTCCTGGAGGCGGGCGTCGTCGCCCTTGGCGTCGAGGGACTTGATTTCGCGGCGGAGGAGGTCCCAGGCGCGGCCCGGGGTGGGCGGCGCGGGGGCCAGGCCGTAGTAGGTCCAGCCGCGGTCGCGCTCCTCCTGGACGAGACCGCCTTCCTTGAGGAGGCGCAGGTGGCGGGACACGCCGGGCTGGGCGATGCCGAGGATGGAGGTCAGCTCGCTGACATTGAGGCGCTCCCGCTCGAGGAGGCGGAGGATCCGCAGCCGGGCCTCGTCGCCCAGCAGCCGGAAGAAGGCGGTCGCCTCTTTCATATCTCCAAATATAGATATAGTTATAAGCCATGTCAAGGAGAGATTTTTCGGGACCCCATGGGCGATGGGTGATGGGTTGACGCTATAGTCATAGTGCAACCCGGGGGCAGTCAGGGAGAAGTCAAGGGGATGCCTTACGCCACCGACGGCCTGGTCGGCAAGCTCGCTCTCCAGAAGGGGATGATCACCGCGAGCCAGCTCAAGGACTGCCTCGCCGAGCAGGCCGCCCTCCAGAAGGCCGGACAGAAGCGCCCCCTCGGAGTCATCATGGTCGGCAAGGGCCTGATGAACGACGAGGCCCTCCTCGACCTCCTCGAGGAGCAGAAGCGCGTCCTCGCCGAACGCTCCAACTTCACCCAGGTCCGCCGCGACGACTTCCTCTTCGGCCAGATCCTCCTCAAACAGGGTGTGGCGACGTCGTCCGAGATCAACGAGGCGCTGCGCATCCAGGCCGAGGCCGCCGAGCGCGGCGAGATGGCCGTTCCGCGCCTGGGCCAGATTCTCATCGAGATGGGCGTCACCGAGGAGAAGGACATCCAGCGCACCCTCAAGCTGCAGTACAAGACCCTCTACGAGTGCCCGGGCTGCCTGCTCAAGTACAACCTCGTCGAGGCCAGCGGCGAGAAGCAGTACCGCTGCAAGAAGTGCGACGCGATCCTCCTCCCCAAGCCCCCCGGCACCGGGCTCAAGGCCGACGAGAGTGCGTACGGCATGGCCCTCGAGGTGGCCTCCGACCTTCCGGCCGAGGTGGCCCAGGCGGAGCTCGACCCCTCCAACCAGTTCGGCAAGTACATCCTCGTGCGCCCGCTCGGCCGCGGCGGCTCCGGCGTCGTCCACCTCGCCTACCAGAAGGAGCTCAAGCGGTTCATCGCCCTCAAGCTCCTCCGCGGCAACGAGGACCCCGAGACCCTTCAGCGCTTCACCGCCGAAGCCCAGCTCGCCGCCCGCCTCCGCCACCCCAACATCGTCTCCGTCTACGAGATCGGCAAGCACCTCAACGTGCCCTATATCGCCCTGGAGTACGTCGACGGCGTCGCGCTCGACCAGCGCGGCCGCCTGCCGATCCGCAAGGCCTGCCAGCTCATGCGCGACGTGGCCGGAGCCGTTCACGCCGCCCACGAATGGGGCGTCATCCACCGCGACCTGAAGCCGCAGAACATCCTCCTGGACCGCAAGGACCGCCCGGTCGTCACCGACTTCGGGCTCGCCCGCGAGGTGTCCGCCGCGCGCGAGCTCACCGAGCACGGCATCGTGGTGGGCACCCCCGCCTATATGAGCGTCGAGCAGGCGACCGGCGAACGGGCGCTCGACGGACGCAGCGACGTCGCCAGCCTCGGCGCCGTCTTTTACGAGCTCCTCACCGGGCGGACCCCCTATACGGGAAAGACGCCGGTCGATATCGCCCTGGCGGTGATCAACCAGACGCCGATCAAGCCCCGTGCCCTGATCCCCGACCTGTCCCCGGCGCTCGAGGCGATCTGCCTGAAGGCGATGGCCAAACGGCGGGAGGAGCGCTATCCGACCGCCCGCGCGCTGGCGGAAGATCTCCAGCGCTTCCTCGAGGGCGAAGCCGTCGAGGCCCGTCCCCAGGGGAAACTCTCCCGCACCGTGCGGCGCCTCGCCAGGAACAAGTCGACCACGCTGATGGCGGCCGCCGCGATCGCGGTCATCGCCGTTGCCGGCGTCGTGGTCTTCTCCATGCGGCGCGACTCGCGTCGGACGACCGATCTCCTCGAGGCGCGGACGTTGGAAAACTCGGGGAGGCTCCCGGAGGCGCTCCGGATCTACGAGCAGATTCCGATGCACGCCGAGGTGGAGCGCGTGCGCGGCATCCTCCGGATTCGGGAGGAGGAGGCGAAGGACGCGCAGGATCGCGAACGGGCCGCGGGAGTCCTCTCGGAAATCGGAGGCGACCCGGGCGCCGCCGACCGCGTCACCATCGCGACGCGCGCCCTCGAGATCTACCCCGGCCTCGAGCAGGCCTACGTCATCCGCGCGCTCGCCCGGCAGGACCTCGGCGACGACGCCTCCGCCTATTCCGACCTGGGCCTGGCGCTGAAGGTCTCGAAGAGCCCGCTCCCTCACTACCTCGGCCGGGCGGACATCGCCCGGCGCCTGGGCCTGATCGAGGACGAGATCGCGAACCTGAGCGCCGCCCTGGAGCTCACCCCCTTCTCCGCGGACCTGCGGATCCACCGCTCCTGGGCCAACGCCCGGCTGGCCCGAAAGCTGGCCGACTCTTCGGCCCCCGAGGCGCGGATCCAGGCTCAGCGGGCCCTCGAGAGCGCCGAGGCGGACCTGGCCACGGTCAAGCGGCACTCCCTTCTGGAGACCGTCCAGGGCGCGGTCAAGGAGGCCCAGGTCGCCCTTCACAAGGGCTCCTGAGCGCATCATTCTAATTTTCTGTCATACCGGCCCGGCCGCTCCGCTATAATGCGTCGATGCTGGACACGAGAGGACTCGTGATCGGGGAGCTCGCGGTCAGGGATCAACTCATTTCCCGCGAGCAGCTCGAAGATGTGGTCGCCGAACAGGCCAAATCCGGATTCAACCAGCCGCTCGGCTCCCTGATGCTGGAGCGCAAGCTCCTCACGAGGTCGCAACTCGAGAACCTCCTCAAGCGCCAGAAGGACGCTCTGGTGGAATATGAGAAGGCCCTCTCGGTCAGCGGCCTCTTCGGCCGCATCGCGATCGAGGTCGGCCTCATCACCGAACGCCAGCTCGCCGAGGCCATCCGCCGGCAGCTCGCGGCCGACTACGAGGGCAAGCACACGATTTCGTTCTGGGGCGGCTACACGCTAACGCGCGACAGCGCGTTATCCCTCGCTTTCACGCCAATGTTCGGAGTAGTTGCGGGAGACATGAGTGGCGTCTCTCCTGGTGGTGAATTGTCGCTGAAATGGAAGCTTCTCGAGTTTTACACGGAGAATGAGTACGTCCACGACTTCGACGAGAGCTCCAACTCGTTCTTTTATTCGTGGTCGGAGCTGACGGCGTCGTTGCCGTTACAATGGCGGGTGGGAGGAGCCATGCAGCGAACGCAGACGTATCAAACGCCGCGCGAGTTCCAGGGTGGTGTGCTGGTGGGGACCACGCTGGGCAGTGTGGATGTCACGGCGTACGTCTTCGATCTCGACCTCGACGATCAGACCTTCGTCCTGTCGGCCGCGATCGAGTTCTGAGCTATCTCACGTTCGATTTCTCGTCGACCGTTCCGATTCAAAATCCCAGCTGAATGCGGCTCTGGAAGAACTGCGTGCCACCCGTCGTGCCGAAGCGGTCGAGTTCTCCATAGC
>Ga0137409_10001135_pt1 | contig 28808 bp, 26 predicted proteins | sample CZODoug1_16funga_FD_122059 | JGI IMG/M metagenome (GOLD analysis project Ga0137409, IMG submission 122059) | Vadose zone soil fungal communities from Angelo Coast Range Reserve, California, USA - CZODoug1_16fungal (Hybrid Assembly) | ecosystem: Environmental > Terrestrial > Soil > Vadose zone...
GCTGGTGTTGCTAGGCATCACGATACTCGCCGGCGCGCAAATAGTTTATCTTGCCTGGTCTCGCCTCAGCGCCAAAACCCGCGAGACAGAAGAGCTGAGTCGCATACATTTCGCCACGGCCGAGGCTTTGGCAACCGCGATCGACGCCAAGGACCAGACCACGCATTGCCACGTGCGTCGCGTGCAAATTTACGCGGCGCGGTTGGGCGAGGTCATCGGACTTTCGCAAGCTGAAATTGCCGCCTTGAAGGCCGGCGCGCTGCTTCACGACATCGGGAAACTTGCAGTGCCTGCGCACATCATTAACAAGCCCGGCCGCTTGACGCCCGCCGAGTTTGAAAAAATGAAAATCCACACCACCGTCGGCGCGCAGATTCTCAGTCGCGTTGACTTTCCCTATCCCGTCACGCCCATAGTGCGACACCATCACGAGCAATGGGATGGCATGGGCTATCCGGACGGGCTCAAAGGCGAACAGATACCAATCACAGCGCGCATCATCTCGGTGGTCGACTGCTTTGACTCAGTAAGAGAAGATCGTCCTTTTCGTCGCGGCATGACGCGCGACGAAGCAATCGCGTTTCTGTTGCGCGGTTCAGGTAACCATTTCGATCCAAACGTAGTTGAGTTGTTCATAAAACATCTGCCGCGCTTGGAGGCGGAAATTGCCGCAGTCGGTCTGCCGCAACAACTGTCGCCAAACGAAGTGCGCGAGCCGCTTGCGTTGACCGAAGTGGATATGGCCCAAACCCGGGAGCGCGGCTGTTACATGGCTTACGATCAAATCAAGAGCGCGCACCAGGAGGTCTATGCGTTGTATGAAATAGCGCGCACCTTCGGATCCTCGCTCAACGTGCGCAACACCGTCGAAGTTTTGGTGGACAAGGTGGGCCACGTTGTCCCGTTTGACACTTGCGTGGTTTACCTCTACGACGAAGTGAAGGGCTATGCCACGCCGGCCCACGTTGTCGGCAGAAACGCGCAGCTCCTGGCGACGAAATCCATTGCGCCGGGAGAGGGCGTGACCGGGTTTGCGCTTGCGAATCGCAGCCCCATAAATCAGTTGCACCCGAGTCTCGATTTCGCCGGTCTCGAGATTGAACGCGAATATCGCTCGATGGCCTCGCTGCCGTTGTTCAAAGAAGACATGCTGCTGGGTGCGGTGTCGGTTTATTCGACCGAGCTGGACTACTACACGGACGATCATATGCGTCTGCTGGAGACGGTTACGAGGCTGGCTTCAGACGCGCTCTCGAATGCGGTGCAGCATGCCGAGGCCGAATCGAATGCGCTCACCGATCAACTCACCGGTTTGCCAAATGCGCGTTACATGGCCCTGCGTTTCGATGAGGAAGCGTCGCGAGCGCGACGCACGGCGCGGCCGTTCCAGGTGGTGATGCTTGACCTCGACGACTTCAAGATCGTCAACGACAGCTTTGGCCACAAGGTAGGCGACAAGATGTTGCGCGAGATGGCGCGAATAATTCAGGCGCAACTCCGCGAGTATGATTTTCTGGCGCGCTATGCCGGCGATGAGTTTGTCGCTATCGTTCAGGAACTGGTTGGCAATCAGGTTGAAGAACTGCGCAGCCGGATCGAAGCTGCCGTTTCCGAGTTTTCGCTGCACGTTCGCGGCGGCGGCGAGGCGCGCGTGGGAATCAGCATCGGCACCGCGACCTATGGCGTCGAGGGCGAAAGTTTAGATCAACTGCTGGTGGCTGCCGATCAGGCCATGTATCGCGCCAAGTCGGGTCACAAACTCGACAAGATCTCGCAGCCGGCCGCAACGCCCGCGGAGATTATGGAACTGGAAAGCGAAAACCTCATCGAGATCGAGAATGACAACCTCGCGTCAGTTTCTGTTAACTGACTGCCCATTCCGCAGCTTTGCTGCGGCACTACAAATCACAGTCTTGACATTCCTATCCTCATCGCTTTCAATCGCAGTCAGGAGATGCGTGCTCCGAGTCACATGATTGAACCCGAAAGCACTGCTCCGTGGCCTAAGGTCGCCCAGACCGGCCTTTCAGGATTGAAAGCATGCCTGCTGCCATTAACCCCGAACAGACTGCCAGCGTTCTCATCGTTGATGACGATATCAACGCGCGCGATCGCCTTTGCAAGGCATTCATAGAAGCCGGTTATCGGGCGTCCTATATCGGCGACGCTACCTCCGCGCTGCGTTTACTTCAGAAAGAACCTTGCGATCTGATCCTGATCGACCTCGCGCTGCGTGGCGTCGGTGGTCTGGCGCTTTGTAAAATTCTGCGCGCCCAACCAGCAACCAGCAGTCTGCCGCTAATTGCCCTCTCGGAGCAGGATTTTGAAAGTCAAAAACTGGAAGCTTTAGCTGCCGGCGCTGACGACTACGTCAACAAGTTGGCTATCGCTGAAATCATTTCCCGAGCATCAACCCTCTTGCGCGCAGCGCAGCGAGAATGGGTGCTGATCGGAAGCAATCGTGAGCTGCGGTTCCTGGCTGACCTGGGCCGCGGGCTCTTGCGAACCCTGGAGCCGGATCAGTTGGTGCGTCGGGTTGCCGGTGCGACCTACGAAGGTACGAGCGCTGTCATGTGTGCTGCCTTTGTAAGTTTGGCTCAGAAGAGCGAAGCTGCTTGTGTTTTCGATCGCGAGGGCAGCGCCGAAGGCGCGGCGTTGTTGGAACTCGATCGTTTGAAGAATTGGCTGAACTCGGCAAACTCGTCCAGCGCGGTGCCACTGCTCAACAGCGACACGCTCAAGTTTTTCCTGCGCGATGATGCGCACGCGGTGGAATACGCGGCGCCGCTTCGATTTGGTGGTCGCACCAAGGGCGCGTTGATTGTAGCTTTTGATAAGCGTGAAGACTGCGACGATACCGTCTGCCGCCTGGTCGATGCGGCGGCGCAACAGGCTGCGCTGGCGGCGCACATTTCCAGTCTTTACCAGGCCGCCCGCGACGCCTCAGCCAATCTAACAATCGAAGTTGAACGACGCACCGCGGAAGTGCAAGCGCAGCGACGCTTCATCGAGGCTATTATCGACAGCCTGCCGCTCTCGCTTTACGCAATCGATCGCAACTACAAGATTGTTGCCTGGAATCGCAACCGCGAGTTGGGCGAGCTGGGCATCCCGCGTGGCTCGGTGTTGGGCAAAAATATTTTCGGCGTGCTGACTCGGCAAAAACGCGAGCTGCTGGAAAACGAATTCCGGAGTGTGTTTGAGAGCGGAGAGATACAACGCATCGAACATGCGACTGCGGCCGCCAATGGTGAAATGCAGCATTGGTTGATAAGCAAGATTCCGATGTGGATCGATCGCAGCGGCGCGGTGTCGCACGTGATCACGATCGGCGAGAACATCACCGAGCGCATTGAGGCAAATCGCGCGGTTGCTCGGGCCGAGAAGCTGGCTGCAATCGGCCGGCTGGCCGCTGGCGTGGTTCACGAAATAAATAATCCGCTGGCCACTATTTTCGCGTGCGCCGAAGCACTCGAATCGCGTGTGAGCGAGGGCGAGTTTAAAGAATCGGCCGCGCTCGAGGACCTGCGCGAGTATCTTGTTTTGATTCGGAGCGAGGCCTTTCGCTGCAAGACGATCACCAACGGCTTGTTGGATTTCAGCCGCACGCGCACAACCGAACACGCGTTCGTTAGTCTCGCCGAAGTAATTTCGTCGGTCGCCCGCCTGCTGTCGCATCAGCAGCGCGGTGAGCAGGTAGAATTTCAAATCGACACGCCGGAGGATTTGCCGCCCATTTCCGGTGACGCAGGGCAGTTGCAGCAGGCCGTGATTGCGCTGGCTACGAATGCAATCGACGCGATGCCTGAGGGCGGCGTGCTGCGAATCGCGAGTCGAAGAAATGAGAACACGGTGCTGATAGAGGTCAGTGATAGCGGCGTCGGGATTCCCCAGGAAAATCTTCCAAAGATTTTTGAACCCTTCTTCACCACCAAAGAATTTGGCAAGGGCACGGGTCTTGGCCTGGCAGTTTGTTATGGTATCTTAACGGAGCACGGCGGCAGCCTCGACGTCCAATCTACATTGGGCGTCGGCACTACGTTCACCATTACACTCCCGGCAATAAACAACGACGGAGAACCGCAGGCTTGAGCGAGCAAAAGGCAGCACGAATTCTGATCGCCGAGGACGAAGCAAATCTTCGCCTGGTGTTGCAGAAGGAGTTGGAGCGGCTGGGTTATCGCGTGCAGGCCGCGCCCGACGGCGATGCGGCGTTGCGTAAGCTCGAAGAGAGTAACGTCGATGTGCTGCTCTGCGACATCAACATGCCGAAGGTTGACGGCATGGAAGTTTTGCGGCGCGTTCATGAACGGCCCAACCCGCCCGAAGTGATCATGTTGACGGGCCAGGCGACGGTGGAGACTGCCGTCGAAGCCATGAAGCTCGGCGCCTACGATTACCTCACGAAGCCCTACAGCATTACTGAACTCGACGTGCGCGTGAAGCAGGCCGCGGAGAAACGCCGCTTGCGCGTTGACAACCTGCGCCTGCGCGAACAACTTGCGCGTCAATCCGGACTGCCGGAGATTGTTTCGGTTTCCGATGCGATGACCGAGGTCGTCAGGCTGGTGGAGCGCGTCGCTCCTTCGGAGGCGTCAGTGTTGATAACCGGCGAGTCGGGCACGGGTAAGGAACTTGTGGCCCACGCCATTCATCGCTTGTCGCCGCGCGCGGATGGATCTTTCATTGATATCAACTGCGCTGCGTTTCAGGAGTCGCTGCTGGAGTCGGAACTATTTGGCTACGAGGCGGGCGCGTTCTCCGGCGCGAAGGGACGCAAGCTGGGACTGATTGAGCTTGCCGATGGCGGCACGTTGTTCCTCGATGAAGTTACGGAGCTTCCGGCGCAGCTTCAGGCAAAACTTTTGCGTGCAATTGAGACGCGAACATTCTTCCGCGTCGGCGGCGTGCGCAAAGTTGAAGTTAACGTGCGTATCGTGGCTGCAACCAACCGCAACCTCGAGTCAGTAGTTGCCAATGAATCGTTTCGTTCCGATCTGCTCTATCGCATCAACGGTTTTCAGATTGACCTCGCGCCCTTGCGTGACAGACCGGAAGATATCGAACCGCTGACAAACCACCTCTTGAAAGATGTGGGTGGGACCGCGCCGCCGGAGCTTGAGCCGCAGGCGCTCGAAGCGTTGAAGGCTTACAGTTGGCCGGGGAACGTGCGGCAGTTAAAGAATTGTCTCGAGCGCGCAGTGATTCTTTCCAACAACGGCCGGATCACGATTAACGAGTTGCCGCCGGAGGTTGTCAGACCTTCAGTGCCGGCCGCTGCGTTCCCCACTTCGCCTTCGCAGCCCGGCGCCACTGATTTAAGTTCAGGCTCAGGCGCGTTTGCTCCCGGCTCGGGCGCGTTCAGTCCCAACGCGGCTGCGACACCAACCTCCCTGCGCGACGTTGAGCGCCAGCAAATTCTCGCAGCGCTCGAACAAACCGGCTGGCACCGCGGCAAGACCGCCGAGATCCTCGGCATCTCTCCCTCAACGCTCTACCGGCGCCTGCGCGACTACAACCTCGAACGTCGCAATGGCTAAGGGCGTCTCTTAAAGCGCCAACGGCGCGGAATGGAAAAGCCTGGGGCATCGCCCCAGGACATGACAGAATGAGAATGAAAGCGCTGAAGGCGCGGGATGGACACTATCTCGCGCCTTCAGCGCTTTGAAACCTTTTTGTTTGCTTCCTGGGCCGTTGGCCCAGGTTATTGCATTCCGCGCCTTTGGCGCTACGGTCAATTCCCCGGCAGTGTCTTCGGTGGGTTGCGCGGCTTGTTAAATGGCGACGTCGAGCGCCACGCCGGCATCGCGTCGGTGTTGGCGACGCGCAGGCCGATGATCATGCCAAGCTGTCCGAGCGTCTGCGGACCGGTCCAGTTCCAGTCAGGCTTCACCGTATCGCTAGGCGAGTGGTAGTCAGTCTCCAACCATTTCTTCGCGCGCGGAATCCACAGCGACACGTCGCCCGCCGGACCGCCGAGCAGCATCAAGGCCGGCACGCCTTTCTTCACAAACGCGTAATGGTCTGAACGAACAAAAGCGTTCTCCTCAGGCAGCGGGTCAGGCGTGACGATGTTTCCTGTCGCTACTGCAACCTCTTCAAAGACAGTACCCAGATCGGAATGCTCCGCGCCAAAGGCGACGACGCGTTTCACTGGCCCATAAATCTCCGTGCCGATGCCGTCGAAATTAATATCGGCGGCGACCTTCTCGAGCGGCCAGGTCGGATGCGCCACCCAGTGTTCCGAACCGAACAAACCATACTCTTCACCCGTCACCGACAAAAAGATAATCGAACGACGCGGACGCGAAGCCGGCGTTGGAAACGACTTGACGAAAGCTTCGGCGACGGCCGTGATGGTTCCTACACCCAGCGCATTGTCCGCGGCGCCCGGATAGATGCGGCCGTTGTCGAGACCGTAAGCGTCGTAGTGCGCGGAAAAGACCACGGCCTCCTCTTTCAGTTTCGGGTCGGAGCCTTCGAGCACGCCGACCACGTTGCTGCTGGTTGATTCTTCGTGCTTGATACGCAATGCAAAAGTCGCTGTCTTTCCCAGCTCACGCGAAACGGCTGCGCCACTCTTCGCCTTTTCCAAAGTTTGCGCGTAAGTCATTTCTGATCCGGCAAAAACTTTTTCCATTGCCGCATCGCTCACCAACAGCACTGGCGGAATCTTAAACATCGACGGCGGCGTCGAAGCCAAACTGACGCGACGGCGCGAAAGATAATTGGCAATGGTCGAGAAGGGTTGGGCTGCGGTGCCGGTGTTGGCGACGATCATGCCAACCGCGCCGCGACCGAAGATACCCAGTCCTCTAACCTGCGGATTGGTGGCGCGCTTCCATGCGGCCGCATCCACACCGTCTGGTTGTCCATTGAGAATGATCACGATCTTGTTTTTCAGTTCGAGCCCGGCAAGATCGTCACGCTTCAGCTCCGGCGAGACGACGCCGTAACCGGCGAACACCACGCCGCCAGTTGCGTCCACCGTTTCTGAAGTGTAAGGCGGCAGGATGACGTAGTCTTCGCCGTGCTTGAGGACCGCATCGCCAACCTTCACGGATGTTTCCGGCAACACTTGCGCTGAGCGAAACTTGATTGCTTGCAAGTAAGTGCCATTCTCGCCCGCGGCCTTGAGTCCGAGTTTGGCGAAACGATCAACCAGATAGTTCGCGGCCTTGTCGGCGCCCGGCTGTCCGGTTCCGCGTCCTTCAAACTCCGGCGAGCTCAGCGTGGTCGTGACCTCGCGGATCGTTTCGAGCTTTACGCGAGCAGCCGCTTTTCGCTCCGTTGCGGTTAGAGTCGCGGTGGCTCTGGAGGACGGCGCAACTGCAGCGCCCGTAGTCGCGCTTTGCTGCCATGCAAAGGCAGCCGGTGACAGCAGCGTAACTGCAAGCGAGACGGAAAGGAGGGCAGACAAAAATCCGCGGCGTTGGAAATAACTACGAGAAAGTGAATTCATTCAGGGTTGCTCCTAATCGGATCAGTTATGGGGAAAGAGTATACGCAGCGAACGAAGAATGGGTTTTGCTAAATATTAAGCCGCCAAGTCTGAAGCGGCGACCGCGAGGCTGCGTTTAGATTTTTTTCAACTGCTTACGGTCGATTTTGCCGCGATCGTTTTTTGGCAGGGAAGAAACGAATTCGATCCAGCGCGGATACTTGTAAGGCGCAAGATGCAACTTGACGAAATCTTTTAGCTCGTCGGCGAGGACATCGTTTGAGACTGGGTTAGCGCCCTCCCTGAGGGTCGGGCTACTGCCCCGATCCTCCCGCAGCACGACGAAGGCTTTGGGTTTTACGAGACCGTCGCCGGAGTCGTAGCCAATGACGGCGCATTCAAGGACCGCTTCGTGTTGCAGCAGGCAGTTTTCAATTTCGGCCGGCGCGACAAAGATGCCCGAAACTTTCAACATGTCGTCCGTGCGGCCGTGATACCAATAATAGCCTTCATTGTCGACGTGGAATTGATCGCCAGTCGCGCACCAGTCGCCGGCAAGAGTCTCCTTCGATTTTTCATGAGCGTTCCAATAACAGAGGGCGGCGGAGTCGCCTTTGATCTTTAGCGTGCCCATCTCGCCGGCGGGAAGTTCATCGCCGGCGGCGTCCACGATCTTCGCTTCATATCCCTCAACAACCTTGCCCAACGATCCTGGCTTCACATCGCCGGGCCGGTTAGTGATGTAAATATGAAACATCTCCGCTGAGCCGATGCCGTCGCAAATCTCCACGCCCAAACTCTTCTTCCAGCGCTCGTAAAGTTCGACGGGCAAAGCTTCGCCGGCGGAATAACAAAAACGCAAGCTCGACAAATCGCGACTGGCAGCATCCGGCGCATGCAACATCGCATTGATCATGGTCGGCACGGTGGTAAGAATCGTCGGACGATAGCGCTCGATAACTTCGAACAGTTTTCCCGGCGTCGAACGTTCCGAGAAGAGCGCCGTTGCGCCGCCGACGGCGAAAGGAAACAAAAGATTCGTGCCCGTCGCGTAACCAAAGAAAAGCTTCGGCACCGAAACCGTCAAGTCGCTTTCGTTCACGCCCATCGTGCGTTTCGCGAAGACCTCAGTGTTGAAAGGCAGGTCGTGTTGCAAATGCACCGCGCCCTTGGGGTGGCCGGTCGAACCGGAAGTGAACAGCCAAATCGCGATATCGTCACGATGCGTATCGGCGGGAGTGCATTCATCGTCAGCGGCAAGAACGGCGCCGTTGAATGAAGACCAGACGAGGCGGTCGTTAGTGAAGTCTACGTCGTGATCATGTTCCCGCTCACCGACCACCAAAACAGCGCGCAGATAACCAGCTTCTGCCGCGGCCTCGTTAAATGTTTTGAGCAGTGACTTATGAATCACCGCCACGCGCGCGCGCGTGTAATCAAGATAGTATTTGTAATCCTCGGCCGGCAGCAGTGGATTGACCATCGTGATGACAGCCCCAATGCGTGCGGCGCCAAACCACGTCCAGACAAACTCCGGACAATCCGGCAGGACGATTAGAATTCGATCTTCTATCTCCAGCCCCAACTCTCGCAGGGCGTTGCCGGTGCGATTCGACAGGCGCGCAGCCTGGCCGTATGTGAATGTCTGGTCGTTGAAATAAAGACAGACTTTGTTTTCGCGGCCTTCCTCAAGGTTGTGATAGAGGAAGTAGTCGGCCAGGTTGAAACGTTCGGGGAATTCGATGCTCATCGCGATAAGACTGCCTGCGAGTTTCAGTCCGGCTTGGGCCACTGGTAATTCCGGGACCAGTCGAGAAAGGCGTGCACCTTGTTCTGATGTTGTCGTAACCACACGTTCACTCCCGCTGTGGTGCCGCGCTGATTGACGTAATAAGTGAACGCTTCCGTGTGGCCCTGTTGCTTCATCGCGACGAAGTAAGGCACGTAAAACTTCCAGGTAAACTTCGAGCGGTCGGCTTTGTTCGTCTGCTCCGAGAGAACGGTGAAAAGGGAATTGAAATTGTCGAGCAGCAGTTGAGTTTCGCTCTTGTCCTTGTTCTTCTCAGTGAGGTTCGCCGCGCGCATCAATCCTATGAAAAGCTCGATGGACTGGAAGTCGCCCTCGTCTTTCTTTTGCGTCGTATCAAAGACAAGATTGATGGTGTTGGCATCTTTACCGGGCGCAACACCTCCCTGCATGAGTTTGCTCACAAGCTCGAGAACAGCTTCAGATCGCGGCGAGCCCGGCTCAAGAATCAGGAAACGCCATGCCGCTAGAAGCGACGGTATCTTGTAGGAGCCCTTATCGAAGAGCGTGCTCAAGAGAAGCTGGCTGCTCGGGTGGTTAGGATTGAACATTGCCGCTCGCTTGACGGCGGCCCTCGCGTCTTCCAGTTTTCCGGTGTGCAAGTAAGTGACCGCCAGGTTGTACTCGAGCAAAGAGCTGGAAGGAGACAGCTTCAGTCCGGCCTTGTAAACTTCCACCGCTTTCTTCGCGTCACCCTGATCGTCGAAACACGTGCCGATTTGCACATAGATGGCGTCAAGCAAGTCAGACTTAAACTGCGCGGCCCGATATCCGGTGTCGATGCTCTTTTGATAGTCCTTCTTCGCATAGTAAGAAAACGACATTTCATAGAGCGCCAATACGTTATTAGGATTCTCTTTCAGGACTTTTTCGTAGCGGCTTATCGCGCCGTCGAAGTCGCCTTTGTCATGCAGCTCAATGCCTTCCTTGATTAGTTGTTGCTGGCTTTCGGTCGCGGGGGTGGGAATAAGTTTTGGCTTTTCTAATTTTTGTCCAACCGCTGCAGCGGCCAGGAAAAGTGTGGCAATGAACGCGGCCGCAACCCGACTCTTCATTACCTCTTTCCGGCGACGAATCGCATTCGAATCAATAACCATAAAATGTTTTCTGAGGTCCTCCCCGGTGGGAGGTTCTAAGAATTAGGATCATCAGCTTTTGTCGAGGTGAAGCCCTCCTAGAAATTGCGCAAGCCGCTCCTGGTCCGGTTGCTCCAGCGAAGTGAACCGCACTGCAAACCCGATCTCATCCGCCACGTCAACTACCTCGCCCCACAGATAGATTGTCGAGTCGTTGAGGAAACTGATCTCCAGGCGAATCAGTTCCTTGCGCTCGACTCTACCGCCGCTGAGCACAAAGCAACCAAGCTTGCTGAGGCTGGTCACATTCGCTTCCTGCTGCCCGCGATCACCTTCCCAGCGTGCCCGCAGATTCACTTTGACACGCGGCGCTCTTCTACGTTCGTTAGACATCGTAGCAATCTCTCGGGCCGAGCCGTGGGCGGAAGCCCGACCATAAGGGAGGGCTCTCGGTCGCCTGCTGAGCCCTTCCTAACGGTCGGGCTTCCGCCAATTCATTCTTTGGCAAACGGACAACCGCCTTCCCCGTGTTTAGTATCGAGGTAGGTGCGCGCCTCCCAGAGTTCCGGAAAAAACTTTTTCTCGAGCGTAGTTCGCAGGTAACCGACACCTTCCGAACCACCGGTGCCGCGCTTCGTGCCTACCATTCGCTCCACCATCTTAATGTGATGCGAGCGCCAAAGAGAAAAGTATTCATCGTGTTCCAACAAGGCCTCTTCGAGTTGAAACTCCTCGCCGCGCTCCTCAAAGTGAGTGAGTATTTCCAACACTGCTTGCGTGCGTTTCCCGTAGGCTTTCGCGCGCTCCTGGTCGCTGGAATTTTCGAAAGCGGGCGCGTCGAGGCCGCGTCGGCGCAGAGCTGCGAAGAACGCATCACCCAACGTTGGCGCTTTCAGGCGTCCCTGCAAACGGGCGCGCGCGAAGTCGTCGTCACGAAATTCATTTAACAGGTTTTCCTGTTTTAGTCCCGAGGCAAATTCAATCTCGCGAAATTGCATTGACTGAAAACCGCTCGCCGGGTTGAGTTGATCACGAAAGCCAAGAAAGCTGATGGGCGTCATGGTTTCGAGAATATGAATCTGGGCCACCAGCAGTTTTTCGACTTCTACCACGCGCCGCATCGTGCGGGCAGCGGCGGCGAGTCGATCCTCGTTCATCAAAATAATCGCCGCATCGATCTCATGGAGGATCTGTTTGAACCACAGCTCATAAGCCTGATGCACGGTTATGAAAAGGAGCTCGTCGTGATGTTGCGGATCAGACCGGCAGTCCTGCAAGCCGATCAAATCGGGCACGCGCAGGTATTTGTTGTAGGAAAGCGGGGGATTAGTACCGTAGTCGTTATTCATAAGGATGAAGGATGAAGGATGAACCGGAAAGACGAATCGTTTCATCCTTCCGCCTTCATCCTTCGTCTTTTCAAAACGCTGCTCCCGCAGCTTCATGTACTGCGTAGGCGCGCGTGTCCCGAATTTCTTTCATTTCGCGAACTACGAGTTCGAGCTCCTCATCGCTCGTATAGAAATGCGGCGAGATGCGTACGCCGGCGCCGGGACGAAAATCGACGATGAACTCGCGACGAATCAACTCTCTGGTGATCGCAGCCGCGTCTTCGTGTCCAACTGTGATTGTGCCGCCACGATCGGCGGCGTCCTGTGGACTGGTCACGACAAATCCTGCTTCTTCAGCCAACCGAATCAGACGCGTCGTTTGCCGCACACTCTTCCGGCGAATTCTATCCACGCCAATCTCGTTGATTATCTTATAACCCGACTGCGCCGCGTAGAGCGCGGGAATTGCCGGCGAGCCATGAAGAAACCGCGCGATGCCAGGCGCGTAACGAAGTTCGGTGTCGAAAGCAAAAGGCGACTCGTGGGCCATCCAGCCGGTCGTTTTCGGCTCGAGCTGCTGCTGTAGATCCGGGCGCACGTAAAGATAACCGGCGCCCGGGCCGCCGCAGAGCCACTTCACCGAGCCGCCGGTCGCGAAATCAACGTCGAGGTCTTTGACGTTGAAGGGAACGGTGCCCGCCGACTGATAAGTATCCAGCACGACCATCGCGCCCACTTCATGAGCGCGCTCGGTGATCGCTTTCGCGTTCTGCAGAAAGCCACTCTTGAAAAGCACGTGGGAAAAGGGAACCAGCAACGTCTCTTCGTCAATGGCGGCGAGGAAGCGTTCGAGCGGAACCGTTATGCCATCGTCTGACGCGACAGTTTCAATTCTTAGTTTGTTGTTCCGCGCATGAGCTTCGTAAACGTACATCACCGAGGGGAAGTTTAGTTCCGAGTAAACTATCTTGTTCCTCTTCGGCGTCGGTTCAAAACAGGAAAGGATGAGCGACTGACAAATCGAAACGTTCTGATGCATGACGACGCTGTTGGGCCCGGCGCCGATGATGCGCGCCACGTCGTTGCCGACAGTGACGGGCATGTCCCACCAGCCTTCAGCCCAGGCACGTACGCCGCGCGTGGACCAGGTATCGGCGTAGTCGTTTAGCCGCGCGTAAGTTTCCCGCGGCATTGCCCCAAGGCTGTGCGAGATCAGATAGACAGCCTTGTCCAGAATCGGAAACTCACTTCGCCACTTGAGCAGTTCGTCGGTCAATTCATTCTCCATTAATTCTCAGTTGGGTTTAATTTAACATAACAAGACCGGAATGATCTTCTCGCGGGTCCGCCGGGATAGTCGCCTAATATCAGTTTTCTCTGTGCAACCGCTGTGTTCTCTGTGCCTCTGTGGTAAACAATCGGTATTAAAGATTCACCGCAGAGACACAGGGGACACAGAGTAGGCACAGAGATAGTTCAAACTAGGCCTGGCCGTTGTGTCTGGAGGTGGACAAAGCGGCGCCATGCTAAAGTGATCTCGAATCATGTGGAAATTTAAGAACCCGATCAAGCATACGATTCCCAAAACGCGTTGGCCTGGCGCCGCTGAAGGCGCACAGTCTCTGCTTTACCAACCGATAAGAATCGGACCGATAGAGGCGAGCAGTCGCACGTGGGTGCCGGCGATGGTGCCCTGGCGCGCCACCGAAGACGGCTTCGTTACAAAGGAAAATCTCGATTGGTATCGACGTTTCGCGAAAGGGCGACCGGGAGTTTTAGTTGTTGAAGCCACCGGCGTGCGCGACATTCCCAGCGGTCCTTTGCTGCGCATCGGTCACGATCGGTTCATCCCGGGACTGCGCCAACTGGTTGAAACCGTCAAAGAAGCGAGCGCGGAAGAAACCAAACTCTTTATCCAAATCATCGACTTCCTTTCCGTGAAGCGCCGCCCGGAAAAAGAGAAGTACTTCGATCGCTTTCTGCGAGTGACTGACCAACATCGTCAGGCACTGGCTGAAGTTACGGCCGACTCGTCGTGGCTGAATGCAGTCGAAGACGAAGTGCGGAAATTTCTTAACGCTGCTCCGGATGAGGTTGTTGAAAAAATACTTGACGAGCGCGAGTTGGAGTCACTGCGCTTCGGTTATCGCGAACACGTGACTGACGTGCATCTGCCGCACGTGCGCGAACTGCCGCAGGTCTTGCCCGGCATTTTTTCGGAGGCCGCGCGCCGCGCTCGAGAAGCTGGGTTTGACGGTGTCGAACTGCATTACGCGCATGCTTACACGATGGCGGGTTTTCTAAGTGCGCTGAATAATCGCGCTGACGGCTACGGCGGCCCGCGCGAGAATCGCATACGTCTGCCGCTCGAAGTTTACCAGGCGGTGCGAAAAACGGTGGGAAGTGATTACGTTGTTGGCGTTCGCTTTTTAGGTGACGAAGTGATTGCCGGTGGCAGCCACATCGAGGACGCGATCTATTTCGGAACTGAGTTTGCGCGCGCAGGTTTTGATTTTCTTTCGCTCTCGAAGGGTGGGAAGTTTGAAGACGCGCAGCAACCAAAAGTCGGACAGGCGGTCTATCCCTACACCGGCCAAAGTGGCTATGAGTGTATGCCGACGGTCCTTTCTGATGAGACCGGACCTTTCGGGCGCAGCGTTCCGCTGGTTGCGGCGGTCAAGCGCGCGGTTAACTCGGCCGGGTTCGAGACCCCGATCGTAGCGACCGGAGGTATTACCACTTTCGAACAGGCCGAGGCGATCCTGCGGCAGGGTCAGGCCGATATCGCCGGTCTCGCTCGCCAGGCGCTCGCCGATCCCGACTGGTTCATTAAAGTGAAACTGGGGCGCGGCGATGAAGTCCGGCGTTGTACTTACACCAACTACTGCGAAGCGCTCGACCAGGCGCACCGGCCGGTTACCTGCAAGCTTTGGGATCGCTTTGCGTTGGACGAGCCGGGAATCGCGACGGTGGATGAAGGCCGCAGGCGGCTATTAGCTCCCGACTGGCAGGCGTAACTTATTACTGGGACCGCGGGCGCCCTCGCCCGCATGCGGCATAACCAAGCTCGCACAAATGGACTGGAATCGGCCGGGTAAGAAGCCGGTTTTCCTGACATCAACGTGATCGGGTAAGTTAGGCGGGCGGGGCGCCCGCGGTCCCAGTATACAAGTTGCGCTCTTCCTCATACCGCGCGATGAACTCTGGATCGCGGCGCTTTAGATCCCCGTAATCCACTCGCCCGCTGCGCATCATCAGCGCATAAGCCAACTCAATCGGACTCAGGTTTATGTACTGCCGCGCGTTCTCAAACCAGCACATGCTTTCGTACGCCGCCGCTTGATACTCATCAATGATCGGCTTTCTGGTCGCCTCGAATTCTCTCAGCGCGGCGTCTACAGCTTTCCTGCGTGCAGAACTTTCGAAAAGCGCTATGGCATCCTCGAGCGCGAGTTTCGTCCCCGAGCCAATCGAGAAGTGTGCGGTATGTAGCGCATCGCCAATCATCACTACATTCTCAAAAAACCAGTTTTGATTTTTTACCAGCAGGAAGTTGATCCATTTGGAATTGTTTGACAGCAACGGCTGACGGTTCAGATCGGTTGCAAAAACTCGCTCGAGGTAAGCGCGCGCATCATCGTCGCTCATTGCGGAGAAGCCGGCCGTGTTCCACGTTTCCTGATCGCATTCGATGATGAACGTGCTGGTGGTCTGATTAAACTTGTAAGAGTGGGCAGCAAAGACACCCGCTTCGTTTTCACGGAAGGTCAACGTCAGGCCGTGGAATAGTTTATTCGTCCCATACCAAATGTAACGATTTGGCCTAACGTCCAAACTGGGAACGAAGCGATTCGAGTATTGTTTCCTGGCGGTGCTGTTGACGCCGTCGGCTGCTACCAGAAGATCGGAGTTGGTGCGTAACGAATCAACATCGGGAACTTCAGTGCGGAACCGCAATTCGACGCCGAGTTGTTCCGAGCGGCGCTGTAGGATCTTGAGAAGCCGAAGGCGGGCGATCCCGGAAAAACTGTTACCATGGATTGAAATCTTCTCCTGCGCGTGGACAACGTCGACGTTGTCCCAGGCCGCAAACGCACGGGTGATTTCGGCATGTGATTCCGCGTCGGCAGCGCGTAAATTTGCCAACGTCTTTCCGGAAAACACCACGCCCCAGCCGAAGGTGTCGTCCGGTCCATTACGCTCGTAAACCGTGATCTGGTATGCGGGATTCGCCTTCTTCATCAGGATTGCGAAGTACAATCCAGCCGGCCCGCCGCCGATGATGTTGATTTTCATTACCGAAAACAGCTTAACCGCCAAGACGCCAAGAGCGCCACGGAAAACAACCATTAATCGGTGCAGTTGAATTGGCGGCCTTGGCGTCTCGTCGGTTACGTTACTCCTTCAGGAGCTGGCTCGCGATGATGAGCTTTTGTATTTCGGAAGTGCCTTCATAAATTCGCAACGCGCGAACGTCTCTATAAAGCCTTTCAACCACGCTGCCGCGCACGAGTCCCGAGCCGCCGTGAATCTGTACCGCGTTATCGATAATGCGGCAGGCTGCTTCCGTTGCGTAGAGCTTTGCTTCGCTCGCCTCGCGAGTGACGCGCGCCGTTCCGGTGTCTTTGAGATGCGCGGCGCGGTAGACCAAAAGTCTGGCCGCGTCGAGCTCTGTAACCATGTCCGCGAGTTTCTCCTGAATCAGTTGATGCTCGGCGAGCAGACGACCGAATTGTTTGCGCGTAGTTGCATAACGCACGGCTTCATCAAGCGCGCGCCGCGCCATGCCACACGCCGCCGCGCCTACGCTCGCGCGAAAAGTGTCCATGGTGCGCATGGCCAACACGAAGCCGTCGCCTTCCGCGCCGACCAGGTCTTCCGCCGGCACGCGACAGCCTTTGAATTCGATTTCTCCGATCGGATGCGCCGCGATCATCGGAGTGCGTTCAACCACGCTGAAGCCCGGCATCTTTGCGCCGACGATGAAGGCGGACAATAAGGCGCGGCCGTTGTCATCGGTTCCGGTTCTGGCAAAGACGGTGTAGAAATCGGCAACGCCGGCGTTTGAGATGAAACGTTTACGGCCGTCGATCACATAAGCATCGCCGTCACGAGTTGCTGTGGTCTTGATGGCGGCGACATCGGAGCCGGCGTCGGGTTCCGTTAGGGCAAAAGCGGCAATTGCTTTTCCTTCGACTGCGCGTGAAAGCCAAAAATCGCGCACGTGCTCCGGCGCGGCCTGGCTGATGGCGTAGGTCCCCAGTCCCTGCATTACGAAAGCGAGATCGGCGAGCGCGGAAGAGTAAGCGAGCGCCTCGCGAATTAAACAGAGCGCGCGGACATCGAGCTTGGTGCCCGGCGAAGCGACGGCATAATGCAATGCGCCTGCTTTCGCCAGCACACTGACGTATTCGCGCAGGCGAGCGTCAACGTCGCGCTCTTCAATCGCGCGCGTCTCAATCTCGAGCTCAACAAAGGAGCGTATGTCGCCGGCCAGCGTGCGATGTTCGGAACTCAGGAAGGGAAGTTGATCAATGAATTTGTCCATAACTCCACCGCACTCCAATTATTCAAACCGAGGCTCGCGTTTCGCTACGAACGCATCATACGCCTCGCGATAATCCTGATGCTGCATGCAGATGGCCTGGGCCTGTGCTTCGCATTCCAGGGCTGCGTCCAGGTTCATATGCGCCTCGCGATCGAGCATTTCTTTGGTTTTTGCGAGCGCGAACGACGGACCTCGCGCCAGACGCTCGGCGAGTTCGCTTGTGGTCTGTGCCAGTTGATCACCGGGCACGACCCGATTGTACAAACCTATTCGTTCCGCCTCCGGAGCGGAGACGAAGTCGCCCGTGTAAAGCAGTTCGGTGGCCTTAGCCAGCCCCACCACTCGCGGCAGCAAATACGTCGCGCCCATGTCGGCGCCGGACAGCCCCACCTTCACAAACAGAAATGCAATCTTCGCTTCTTCGCTGGCGATGCGCAGGTCCGAAGCGAGCGCGATGCAAGCGCCTGCGCCGGCAGTGGTTCCGTTGAGACTGGCGATGACTGGTTTGTGTAGCGCGCGAATGTTTCGCACCAGCTCGCAAGTCATTCGAGTAAACTCAAGCAGCCCTTCCATGTCGCGATTGAAAAGCTCGCCGATGATATCGTGCACATCGCCGCCGGAGCAGAAGGCCCGTCCAGCGCCGGTAATTACCACGACGCGCACGTCAGTTTCATTTTTCAACGCCGCAAAGGTGTCGGTCAGTTCGCGATAGACTTCGAAAGTTAACGCGTTGAGGCGCTCGGGACGATTGAGCGTGATCGTAGCCACGCCATTCACGCTCTTTTCGTAAAGAAAAGTCTTTGAAGTAAACATCAATGACCGATCCGGCTTATGGGTTCAAAACGGCGACCGCTTCAATCTCTACCTTCGCCTTGTCTTCGAGCAAACCTTTCCCTTCAATCAGCGCCATTGCGGGAAAGTGTTTCCCTATGCGCGCGCGATAAGTTTCGCCGATCTCCTTCAGGTGTAGCTTGTATTCCCTTTTGTCGGTCACATAGATCAGCAGCCGCGCGATCTGATCCGGCTTACCGCCGGCTTCAGTTACCACAGCAATAACATTCGCGAGCGCGCGATCGAATTGTGCCACGAAGTCTTCGCTGACGATCGTCTGCTCTTTGTCCCAGCCGATCTGGCCCGCAACGAATAGCAATCGTCCTACTGCATCGGTCAGGACGCCATTGGAGTAGCCTCGCGGTGCGCCAAGTGTTTCTGGATTAATGAACTTGAAAGTCATAGGAAGCGCGCTCGGGAAAACAGAGTGAGCAAGTTATTAGATTCCCTCGCGAGGGGCAAGGTCAAATCACTAGCTGCTTTGTTTTCGCTGTTGGCGCTGGCGTCTTGGCGGTTCGTCACCCATGCGTAGAAATGAAAAAGGCCGCCTCGTCGGAAGGCGGCCTGAAAACGGTCATATTCAAAAAGAGGTTATTGCAGTACGTCGTCGAGGCGCTTTGCGAGTTGGTTCACGAGATTGCCGCTTGGATCAAGTCCGCCGATTGGCTCGCTCGGGTTACCGCGCTTGTCGATAATGACTATCGAGGGCAACTGATCGACGCCAAACTTTTTCGAGACCGCGCCATCAGGATCGCGCAGCACAGTGAGCTTGAGACCATACTTCTGGGCAAACGCGCGCAGTTGTTCATCGCTCGCGAAGTTCTTCGATTTCGGATCCTCCGACTCGGTGCTTACCCAATAGACCACCACGCCACGCTCGCTGTATTCGTCCGCAAGTTTTCTAAGGCCCTGCAATTGGGCTTTCGAAAGCGGCAGCCAGGAAGCGCCAAACGCCAGCACCACCACTTCGCCGCGCAGGCTCTCGGAGGTGATCGTCTGGCCGTCAGTCGAGCGCAGTGAAAACTCCACCGGCGCGCGGTTTTGGGCCAACACCAGGGATGAGCCCAGCAGAACCAGCAAAAACAACGCCATGAACGACTTTCGATCTATCAGAAACATTTACTCTCCTTCGCCCGATTTCAGGAAGCCGGGCACAGCATTAGATGAGTAGGATAGCCTTTTAGTTGGTCAGTTTGTCAGCCCTGTGAATGTAAAGCAAACACTGGCGTTTTTGCTCAGTTGGCTTACCCTAACGTCACTCGAAAGGAGGTTGTTCCGCCGGCGGAACGCCAAAAATCTCCTGGTGCAGAGCGCGGTAATCATCCCACGTGTCCAGGTCGCGCGCAATAAAATTCGAGCTGACCGCAACGCGTTTGACCTGCGCTTGATGGAGACTAAAAAAAGCCTTCAAGCCGCCGTCAGGGTCGAGGTTTAGTAATTCATCGCGGAAGTTTAGATCGACTAACACGGGATGCCCGCCGCGCTCATTCCAGGTTGGCTTGACGAGCTGAGCACCCTTCTTCCATTCACTAATCAACAGCTCGACTACTTGTGTGGGTACTACGGCATGGTCAGCCGGGTTAATGATCACAGCTTTGGTCGCTTCAGGAAGAGAGCTAACGCCACACGCGATTGAAGCGCTCATCTCGCTCTGCGGATCCGGGTTGACAACAAGACTGACGCGTGCGTTCTGGAGATGATCTTTTAGGCTTTCTGCTCGCGGGCCCTGGCCGATAACGACAACCACAGTCTCGATGCCGCCGCCGCGCAGATTGTCGATGCAGGTTTCAATTACGGTCTTTGGGCCGAAGGGAAGTAGCGGCTTGAACGCGCCCATGCGTTCGGAGCGACCGGCAGCGAGTACGATGGCGACGACATCCTGATGAGTGTAGGGGCGGGGCTCGTCCCCGCCCGCTGTTTGGTGTTGATTATGAAGCTCGTTGGGCGAGACCGATGGATGAAGTGTGGTCATCATTCGCGGGCAGGGACAAGCCCTGCCCTTACAGCAACTCTTGTAACGCGCGCAGCGTATACTGCCGCGTCATCTGTTTACGCCAGTTCATGACGAAGTCAGTGTTGTCGAGCGGGCGCGCTTTGACGTAAGCAGCTTCAGCGGCGGCCTGGATGTGATCGTTATCGAATGGCTGGCCGATCAGCGCCGCGCCAGCCTCGGCGATGTTGAGTGGCGAGGGAGCAATGCCGCCGAGAACTATGCGCGCGTTTTTAACTCGGAGCGTTCCTACTGGGACCGCGGGCGTCTCGCCCGCACGGTTTTTCCCTTCGTCTATTTGAATCCATGCCGCAACTCCCAATACCGGAAAATCAAACGCACCGCGGCGGCGCAGCTTCTGATACGAAGCGCGCCAGCCATTCGTCGGCGGCAGTTGAATGTCAACCAGCAACTCGTCTGGCCGTTTCTTCAGATAATCGATCCCGTCGTCGTTGTAAAAACCCGCCGCGTCGATCGTTCGTTCGCCGAGCGTTGAAGCCAAACGAAACTTCGCGCCAATCGCCACCATCACCGGCACGAGATCCGACGATTGCACCGCCCAGCACTTCGAGCTTCCCGGCGCCACCCAGCAAACGTCGCCGTCCTTCTTCAAGCAGAAGTTGATGCCCTTGCGCCACTCGTAATTCTGATCGTAGTAGTTGCAGCGTGTGTCGAGCAGCAGGTTGCCGCCGATGGTGCCCATGTTGCGCAGGATTGGCGTGGAGATCGTGCGCGCTGCGTGCGCGATAACCGGATAGTCGCGATTGATCGTCTCGTTTTCACAAATGTCAGTCAGCGTTACAGACGCCCCGATCCTCAGTCCCCGTTTTCCGTCACCTGTGATCTGATTCAACTCCGGAACACGCATCACGGAAATAACTGTGCGTGGTGTCTGCTGGCGCCGCTTCATGTTTGGATAAAGGTCGGTCCCGCCAGCCACAAACTGCCCCTCCGGCCCGGCGCCGGCCATGATCTTCACCGCCTCCGCGATTTCTCGCGGCACACGGTAATCAAATTTGGGCAATCGCATCATGATTGAGAATCAGTAATTGAAGCGAGCCGTTTGCTTTGTCAGTTTCAGAAGGTCCCTTCGGACACATAGCCATCGTATCCATCCTGCGGACCATTCTCGTAATAAATGAACGCATGAGAATGTGCTTCTCTGTATAAGATTGGCGAGGGGTTTCTACCCAAATTTATTACGTAAACAGGAGCTAAGTACTCAGGACCGAGAAAAAATTGCAGTTTGGCCAGCAACCACCGGAAATTAACTCCTGTTGCTAAGAGGTGCCCCCAATTCTGGGGACGATACCCTAGTTTGATCTCACGAGAAATCTGCCTGGGTGTGAACGACACAAAGCGGTCCATGTCGCTAATTGTACCTTCCCTTATGAATGTCCGGACGTCTGCGAACGTTTCTTCCGAACCGCGAAATCTTCCCATCTGTTTAAGGAAATAGTGAAAGCCGATCTTTACCAAGGCACGAAAATAGTTGCTTGTGACCGTCACAATCGTTTTGGTCTCAATCGTTCCTCGCTCGGGACACCGATCCAACGGCATCTGACCGTCGACTGTGAGTCCGGTTAACAGATAGTCCATCCGTTCTGTATCGGTTTCAGGTGCAATTACGCGCGCTTCTTTGAAGCGTTCTACACCCAAAGACTTTGCCAATCTCTTGAACATTTCGCGCAATTGAGATGGATCTCGCACGTCGTCGCCGATTGGGAGGATATGACTAGTCCCTGACTCCGTGAAAAAGACGATTTGGGTCATGTAGTCTATGCTCTTCGTTCCCCTGTTCAATTGCCAAAGAATTTCAAAATTTTCTCCGGGGAACATTCCTTTCATCACTAACGGTTCAGTGCCCGCACTTCCTCGCGAGAAAGGTGAAACCTTCTTGTGGCCAGGCCGGCCCTTTATGGCCAGCTTTTCTCGAACAATGCTTCTGGGCCACTGCGGCAAAATTGTTCTTCGGATAATTTAAAGCTATTGTTGCATTGCTCGCAGACTCGATTATCGAGAGTTTCGTAGTTCCGAAAGTTCCCAAGACATCTGGGTAGATAGTGTTCTCGGCTAAGCTCTTTTTCCCGATTACAATAAATGCAGTTCCCAACCACGATATTCTGAACCCCCATCTGCCGTTGCTCCGAATCAACCCGTTTATGTGTTCAACTCAGGGTGACGCTTGAGAAAGCCGCCACGCTTCATCTTGTAGCGCCCGGGTTTCATCGTTGCATCTTCATCGATTCCGGCTGCCAGATCGGCTTGGTAGTCTTCTTCCGAAACCTCGATGGTTACGTTTACGCCGTCGTCTTCAATGACAGTGAAGACAAACGGTCTAGCGGTTGATGGTTCTTGTCCGCTCATAACCTTCGGTTCTGGTCATCGGACTTGTGATGCCTGACGCCGAACTTTCTTCGGACTCTTTCCAGCTGGTGTGACTAGCCTCTTCGCAGCCCTCGCGATTACTCGCAAAGCCTCATTGACGGATTCATCGTCAGGAAAGGCCTCTCTAACGTCGGGCTCCAATAAAACGAGGTTCGTGCCGGAGCGATATCGTTTGGCGTAGATTCCCCGACCGACAATTTTCATTTGCTGAAATCGTATTCGGGTCGTAGATCATCCTCCAACTCTGTTTCGTTTTTCTTCCTTCTCATAAATCTTTCGAGCGGTGGCCACTTTCAATCTCGGCAAGAGCGACTTACGCAGCCACAAGAGCGGGTCGATATCGCAGCTTAACAATCTCAGCCAGATCAGTAATATCTGTCTGAGCCTGGACCTTTCCAAACTCATCTACGAACTCGACGATAAATCCGCCGGGATGGTCGGGGGTCGATTCGAAGACTTGAAGAACGGTTCCGATGTCTCCCCGATGCAAACCCGCATCGGGTTGATCGACTAAGAGCGCTACAATGTCATTTTCATTGATATTGTCCATTTCGATCACCCCTTACTTCACGTAACAACTCGTCAACCGAGGGAACTCTGTACCAAGCTCTACTATCCAGCAGAACCTAACGACAGCGAACTTCCCTTCGTACTCTACGACTGAGTCTATTACATACTTATCGCCGAATACAGAGGCCGTGCCACGTTTGGCATCATCATGCACGGCTATCTCATGCGCCAGTTCGCGCAACCACTCAGCATCCTTTAGTGTGATTCCAAGCGCGGCCCTGAACACTCTCGCCTTATGTTGGCCGACCGGATGGTTTGGATTGAGGCTATAGTCGCGCAGCTTTTCGATTTCAACGACCGCTTTGTGGCAGCTTGGTAGTCGCACAACTTCATCAGACTAGCATCACGAATGCACGGCGACGCGCGGCATGTCGCGCCCCACCAAATTCAGTTTGATCTTGATCACCGGCTGGTCGGGATGCGCTGGGTTTGGTATCACGCGGTGGTTGGTGCAATCAACCTGAAGGTCGAGGCTTTCAAGGACGGTCTGTCCGATCAGCACTTCGGAGCCCAGCACTAACATCTCTTCAGTTGTGCGACGACCAAGTAATTTAATGCCGACCATTTCAGTGACGTCGACGTCTTCCGCCGCATAGGTGGCTCTTGCTTTATCGACTATAGCCAAACCAAGGAGTTGAACGACCTGAATCGGCAGAACGGATCGGACTGCGCCTGTGTCAACCAGTGCATCAGCCTCGTAGCTGCGAATCCTATCCGCCGTGAGCAATCCTCGCCGAACCAGCGCCTCGTCAACGCCATTTGTGAGTTTGACCTTTACTCTTACCTCTCGCAACGGTGCATTCCTCTCCTGGCTGTCATTTGCAGGAAGCGCAATCTTGTCACTCCGCGCAGCGACACGGATTGTGCTGACCTCGTCTTGGGAACGCAATTCGTCCTCGCTTGATGTAGTTATCTTATCCATGCAAATTCTCTGGCAAATATCTATGAATGCACCGCCACGCGCGGCATCTCTCTTCCGTCGCCACCTTCGGCTGGCGTCAACACGCGCAAAGGCTCGGGCCACTCAACTAACGGAACTGAGTCGGGGCCATAGCGTCCATCGCGGCCCTTCGATTTTTCCCGCAGCGCTTTCAAAACTTTCTCCGGCGTGATCGGCACTTCATCGATGCGCACGCCCACCGCGTCGTACACTGCATTCGCTACCGCCGGCGGCACTGGCAGCAGCGGTCCCTGGCCAACTTCCTTCGCGCCGTATGGTCCATTTGGATCTGGATCTTCGATTAGATAAGTCTTGACGTCGCACATCTCCATCGTCGTGGGACTCTTGTATTCCAGCATCGACGGAAACTTGTGCACCACGTTGCGATTGGCGCGATAGGCCATCTCCTCCATCAAAATCTCGCCGAGGCCCATGTAGACGCTGCCTTCAACCTGCCCCATCACCAGCATCGGATTGATCGACTTGCCGATGTCGTGCGCAATCCAGATTCGCTCAACAACAACAATACCGGTCGATGGATCGACATCGACTTCCGCGACGGCGGCGGAATAACTGTACGCCGGCGACGGCCCCACACCCGCGCCTTTGTAACGACCGGGTGAGCGTGGCGGCGAGTAGGAACCGACGGTGCCGATGGTCCCAAACTTCGTTTCTGCCAACACGACAGCCTCAGCAAAGGAGACACCAACTTCAGGATTCTCCACGTCGAAGACCCTACGTTCGCCGAGCGAAATATTTTCGATGGGGACCGAAAGCTTTTCCGCAACAGCCATCACCAGCAACTCGCGCGCACGTTCGGCGGCTTGAATCGCCGCGTTTCCAGTCATTAAAGTCACGCGGCTTGAGTAGCTGCCCAAATCCACCGGCGTCAAATCCGTGTCTGCCGTTAGGACGCGAATGTCGAAAGGATCTATTCCGAGAACTTCGGCGACGATGTAAGCGAGAACTGAATCAGAGCCCTGGCCAATGTCGATTGATCCGCACATCACGCAGACGCCGCCCTGGCGATCGAGTCGCAGTTGCACGCCCGACTGCGGCATGTTGTTCCAGTAGATTGGCAGGCCCGCGCCGCAGATGTACGAGCTGCACGCGATGCCGATGCCCTTGCCGTATGGCAGCTTGCGATTGCTTTGGTCCCATCCGGAGAATCTGTTCTTCCAGTCAGAGCCGGCGACAACCTTGTCGATACATTGGCCCAGACCCATGCTGCCGATGCGCAAATAGTTCGCGGTCACCGTGTTCGGTTTGACCAAATTTGCCCTGCGCATCGCTGCCGGATCCAGTTTCAATTCTTCCGCGATCTTGTCGAGGTGAACTTCCAGCGCGTAGCGCGGCTGCGGCGTTCCATGTCCGCGCTTGGGTCCGCACGGCGGCTTATTGGTAAACGCCCGCAGTCCCTGAAACTTGTAACGCGGCACGTCGTACGTGACGGTCTGCAGCGCGCCGGTGTAAAACGTGCTGGCAACGCCATAGCTGCCGTAGGCGCCGCCGTCGAGGTACGACTGGAAATGCATTCCGGTTATGGCGCCGTCCTTTTTCACGCCGGTCTTGACGTGCATCAACACTGGATGACGGCCGCGATGACAATAAAAGACTTCTTCGCGCGTGAGCGTCACCTTCACCGGCCGCCCCGTCATCATCGAGAGTTTGCAGACGATGACTTCGTGGTTGAAAGGATCGCTCTTGCCGCCAAAGCCGCCGCCGTTGGGCGTGGCGATCACGCGAATGTGGCTGGCAGGCAACTCCAAAACTTTCGCCAGCGCGCGATGAACGTAGTGTGGCGTTTGCGTCGAGCTCCAGAGCGTCAGCTTGTTGTCGGGATCGAAATTGCCGACGGCGGCATGTTGCTCCATCGGCAGGTGGGTGTTGCCTTCGTAGAAAAAAGTGTCCTCGCGAATAAGATCCGCCTCGGCGAAGCCTTCCTCGACGTTGCCAAATTCCAGTGAAACTTTTTTATGAATGTTTCCCGCGTCGCCGTATTCATGAATGCGTGGCTCGTCGATCAGAATGGCTTCATCGATCGAGGAAATCGTGTTCAGCGGTTCATATTCCACCTCGATGAGGTTCATCGCGTCGAAGGCGATGTCCTCGTCAATTGCTGCGACTGCCGCTACCGGATCGCCGATGAAACGAACTTTGTCGATGCAGAGCGCATGTTCGTCCTGGCTGACGGGAAGAATTCCGTAAGGGATTGGCAGATCCTTGCCGGTGACAACTGCGAGCACGCCGGGCAACACTACCGCCTTCGAGATGTCGATGTTTTTGATCACGGCGTGTGGCAAATGAGTGCGGAGAATTTTGCAGTAGAGCATGCGCGGCAGCACGATGTCGTCCGCAAACTTCGTCTGGCCGGTGCACTTCGCGCGCGCGTCAACCTTGCGAAAAGGCTTGCCGACCACTTTGAGAGCATCGCCGTTGTGACTGTTCCTGATCATAACTGTTGGGGTGGGGCTTGTCCCCACCCGACGTTTCGCTGTAGGGGTGGGGCTTGTCCCCACCCGACGTTTCGCGGGCAGGGACGAGCCCTGCCCCTACAATCATTCCAGTCCGTAGACGCTCTCGCGCGGCAGCTCCATTTCTTCACCACGCATGCGCGCGGCTGCCAGTTCCACGGCTTCGTAGATTTTTATGTAGCCGGTGCAGCGGCACAAATTCCCTGACAGAGCTTCCTTGATCACTTCGCGATCAGGATTAGGATTCTTTTTCAAAAGCTCTTCAGCAACCAGCAGAAATCCGGGTGAACAATAACCACACTGGGCGGCGCCTGTATCGGCAAACGTATCCTGCAAGGGGTGAAGCTCGGCGCCCTCAGCCATGCCTTCGATCGTCTTGACTTCCTGGCCTTCGGCGTCCAGTCCCAGCATCAAACAGGAGAGAATCGAGCGTCCGTTTACCAGCACGGTGCAGGTGCCACACTCGCCCAGTTCACAGCCATGCTTGGTCCCGGTTAAGCCGAGGTCCTCACGCAAGACTTCCAGCAAGGTCTTGTGCGGCGCGAAAGCTACTTCCGCCGGCTCGCCGTTAAGGACAAACTTAACGTGAGTTTTTTCTTTTCCCGCCGGTTTTTCTTTAATCATCGCTTCTGCCACAGATCAGCCCACCTCCCACGGAGCGGGCTTGAACCCTCCAAGATCCCTGGCTCCATGGATTACTGACAGCATTTCAATACAATCGTTCGTGACGCGATAGATAATGCGATATCGTTGAAAAAGGAGTTCGCGAACGTTTTCGTCATTCGTCTCAGGTACGACGCGCCCAAATTTCGGATGGTCAACTAGTCGTTCGGCCGCTAAAATGATTCGTTCCACGAATCCACTAGCGTACATTTCTGAGTCTCTGGCTATGTAGGCGTGCAGTTCGCGAAGGTCTTCAACGGCGGGCTCAGTCCAGACAATCTTCATTCAGGTGCAAAGAGCTCTTTCACTTCATCGTGGGGGACAGTGCGGCCCTCTTCCGCAGCTTTAATTCCTTCTTCTATCTTCCTCTTCACGTAGAGCCGGTACATGATATCTTCCCATGTGACCTCTTCAGGTAAACTGGAAATCAACCGTATCGCTTCTTCTTTTGTAGTGCTCATCGAATCTCTAATCCGCTGTTGGATGCCAGAAATATAACACAAAACCCCAACAGTTTATGCCTTCGCTACGCTCGAGTCTTTCTTCGCCTTATTGAGCATTGTGTTATCAATCAAGCGCGTCTTGCCGACATAAGCCGCGACTGCAATCAGGATTGGGCGCTCGTCAAGTTTATCCAGCTTCTCCAGGGTGTCCGCATCCACCACGCTCACGTAATCGACACGCACCCGGGGCTCAGACTCAATAGTTGTGCGGATAATCTCTTCCAGCTTGCCGGCATGCCGCTCGCCCGTCTTGAAAACTTCCCGGGCCTTTGTCAGACCGCGATGAATCGCTGAAGCTGACTGCTGCTCTTCACGGGTCAGGTATAGATTGCGTGAAGAAATCGCAAGGCCGGAATCCTCGCGCACTGTCGGCAACACAACTATCTCGGTATCGAAAGCCAAATCTCTGACCATCCGTTTGATAATGACAGCCTGCTGCGCGTCCTTTTGACCGAAGAAAGCAAAGTCGGGGCGCACTGTATTGAGGAGAATTGCAACTACGGTGGCAACCCCGCGAAAGTGGCCCGGGCGCGTCTGGCCTTCGAGCGGCTTCGAAAGTCCGCCAACATTGACGTAGGTAGAGAAATCCTTCGGATACATCTCTTCGGCTGAAGGGGCAAAAATATAATCTACGTTGTAGTCGGTTAGGATCGCCGTATCTTTGGTTAGATCGCGCGGGTAGTGTTCGTAATCCTCACTTGGCCCAAACTGTGTCGGGTTCACAAAGACTGACACCACGACTACGTCACACATCCGGCGCGCTTCGCGCACGAGACTGAGGTGACCTTCATGGAGCGCGCCCATGGTTGGTACCAGCCCAATAGTCCGATCCTGGTCGCGGCGAATTTTGCGCGCGACGGAACTCATGCGCTGGCGGCGATTAATGATCTCCATATTAGTTAACAGTGAATCGTAAGTCGTGAATAGTTAAGCGCAAGTATTCTAGAGAGGTAAATACCTCTCAAAGGGTGCGGCGGAGTGGTTTGCGAGTTAGTAGGATGGATTTCAAGAGTTTCGCAAAGACAAGAATGCTTTTTCGGTTTACTGTTCACGATTACGATTTAGGGTCTTTCCCTATCTTGAGTTCTTCCGCAGCTTCCGCCGGAAGCGCATACGACTCAGCCTCGGAAGGATAGGTTCCGTTGCGCACATCATCAGCATAGCGCGTGACAGCTTCCGTCATTACCTCATGCAGGTTCGCATAGGGCCGCACGAACCGCGCCAGTTTTCCAAACGACAATCCGAG